>Ga0123342_1003451_pt1 | contig 25320 bp, 9 predicted proteins | sample Turbeawhitnodule_FD_89960 | JGI IMG/M metagenome (GOLD analysis project Ga0123342, IMG submission 89960) | Root nodule microbial communities of legume samples collected from Mexico - Turtle bean Mexico white nodule | ecosystem: Host-associated > Plants > Roots > Nodule | place: Mexico: Nepantla... | reverse complement strand
CTAATTTTTTTCTTTCCATATTAATTATATTAAGAAAGTAATTAGAAAAAAATACGTTATCTTAAAATTTAAAAAATGATATATAAAAATAAATAAAATGTTATTAAAAAAGAAAATGATAAAGAAACAAAAGAAAAGGTATTTTCGAATTATTTTAATAATTATAATTGCTTATCCTAACTGTGCGACAATTTATTTTTAAAAAATATCTTAAATAAAAATACTAAATTAAACAACTTATAAAAATAACATTTATTGAACTTATAAATAATGTAACCCCACCTTTTCAGATACATTCTAGAAAGGTTTTTACAAACTAATAAGGACAAGTTGGGGTCACCTGCTTTTGTTTCGTTGAGAATTGTTCGTTTCTAACACAATTATTGCATTTTAACCAATAAGAGCTTTTTATAGATTCACACTTATCAATAACCCAAAAAATTAGATGTAGAGTCACGCAATATAAAAAAAATTAATGATTTTGGGTTTTGGATTTTGAATATTGAACCCATTTAATCCCCTTAATTATAAAATACTTTTTATTTTATTTTTTTTATATCAAGAAGTTTTTCTTTTAAAAGTTAGGTCTACACGCGGTGGGTGTCTGGAAGATAAATACATTTAATAATATATAAGTCAGTTTTATAAAGTTAAGTTATGTCTAGAGTCTCACACATAAGTTGGAAGACCTTGACGTGGGAAGATGTGTTGGGTATGAAGCCAGGACCAATTGGGTTAGGCTGAGTAGACAACATGTTTTAATGAGTAGGCTTAATCATTGTGTTCCTTTATTATCTCTATTTATTTCTATTTTAAGAGATCATTGTACTGGTTTAGGGTTTAGGGTTTAAGAGATCATTGTGTAACAGGACATAATGAAAACATAATAGTTGCCCGTGTGGACGTAGGTTGCAGTTGACGACCGAACCACATTAAATCTTGTGTCGTTTATTTTTCTGCAGTTGATTCGTGATTGTGTGTGTTGCTTCCGCGTGCGTTTTTCTCATCAAGAGGTGTGTTGAAAATCTCACATCGACTAAAAATTAAAGTATAATATATAAATAAATGCAAACTTTATCTTATAAATTAATTTCACAAAGTTATGTTTATAATAAAAATTTGATGATTTTTTATGAATGGATGGAATGAAACTTAAACCTAATCTCTAAACCATATATCAAAATCATAATTACAGTTAGTTTGAAAAAATGTTAGAAATTAAAGAGAAATGTAATCACATCTAACCATAATTAGATAGTGATGTAAAAATGAATAGGTTTCCTTTTTGGGTGCTTTCAACATCTATGTGGAATATAGAAATGATTGGTGTGAAGTTGTGGTGAGAGTGGTTGCAAGGTAGTGGGATGAAAGATGCAACCTAATGAGAAGAGTGCAATGGGAGAGTGTTTTAGTGAGTAGTGATGGGTGAAAGAAGAGTGAAGTGGTCGGATTGGTTTTGTTTTCTTATGGAATATTACAAATATTAGGAATCGGTTGGGTTTTCATTGCATGTCTTTTTGTTGGATGTTGATATTGCATCTCTCATGTAACCATTTCTTTAATCACCACTTCAAATCATTTAAAACATTTTGCTATAATATGCATTTATCTCGTTTCCAATAAAAAAAAACTTCATAAAAAAACAATTTTACGTGGAAGATTTGGACTCTTTATATGTGGAAGGGAAAACACGAATTCTAAGTGTTTGGATTTATCAATTTTCAGTGATTTGAATGGGAGATGAATTAAAATTTAATTATTAATTACACCAATCTAAATATTGTAAGGTTGAATTGCCTAAAACATAATTGGACAATGCTTAAATTTTTTCTCTAACCATTTATAAATTAAATAAATAAATTAGTTTAGTTTAATAATTAGTAATGAAGTGTTTTATAGTAACTTTTCTCATTTTTATATAATAAGAAAACAATATTTAAATTAATTAGAAGTGAAGTAAAATAAATATGTAATTATTATTTATTATAAGAAATAATTGGTATTTTATTAAACTTAAAAAATAATAAATAAATAAATAATCATATATTTAAATCTTGTGAAAATGTGTCAAATATACAAGAATTGTGTATTTAAGATTTTTTAAAAACATTTTTTTTGTAAAATAATGTGTAAAATGACCAAGTTTCAGCGAGATAAATACACTCTTTAAAAACTTTTTAAAATATGTTTTGGCAAAAACTCTCCTTCATTTAGTTACAAATAAATAACATAAAATATAAAAAAAAAATAATAGTTTTGAGAGATTTAACAAGTTATTTTATTGATTCATTTAATAAACTCAAATTATATTTAGTTTTTTTATCGATTCATTTAACAAACTCAAACTATGTCATTTTTTATCAACGCAATTAAGGTTCTATTAGCATAAACTAACATTCCAAGTTACAAGACAAATATTGTTTGGACTCATCCATTTTTCGTTAAATTATAAGTATTGTTTGGATATAAACACTTCTTGCTAAACTACAAGTACTGTTTGGATACAACAATTTCTAGCTAAGTAGAAGTATTGTTTAGAACACAACTACTCCTAGCTAAGCACAAGTATTGTTCACTCAAGCACTCATGGCTAAAACACTTTGTTTGGATTAAGGTTGTGAACTAAACGATCATAGGTTTCACTCGCTAAAAGATAAATGCCTACTAAGATGAATACAAGATGATAAAGACTCTTCTTTAGATAAATATGAAAACAAACAATTTTCTTTCTCATAAATAAGAGGTTAAGGATTGGTTAAGATTATAAGAATTTGTTCTCATATTCATTGTAAGAGTTTCTTCAATCTTTCTTCTTCACAGAGATCTTCGTTATATAAAATTGAAAAGAAAATAATTATTGCAAATCATTCAAAAACCATTGTGAGGTTATATGTATTTAATCTTAAATACAACATAAATGTCTCTTCACATAAATGCTTCGCGACATTACTTATTAGGCCTAGAGTATGTAACTTATTTTCTCTTTACTGTGTAAAGCATAGTACTCGTCAAAGCTTGTTGACTTTTGTAAAATTATCATTTTACCTTTTTAAAAAACTTGTTTGCGTACAACATCTTTAAGAACATTCTTGGAAAGATCTAATATCAACAATTCAAAGTGAGATTCTCTTACTAGAAACAAATAGAATAACATTTCCTGCACACACAAAGAAAACATTTATAAGTCTTCAACGTGTACCATAAATACTTAGACGGTGTATTAACTTAATATAACCCAACAAAAGTTGATTAGATCAAGTATACAAGCATAATGATTGCGTCTGTTCGATGAAATGAACCTATTTTTGTGTGATTTACTTATATTTATAAATATTCAAGAATAGAACTTGATTGAGCTATTTAGTCAAATTCACCTTCCTTGCAATAATTCTAGTTTGTACAACCTTTTCCATTTTATTAACCCTTTCTTAATTATTTTAGCTTCAAAATTGAAGGTGAAAATCATGAAAAGTAAATACTCATATTTTATATTTTTCAATTAAAAAATTATTGTTCCATACCCAAAAGTTATGGAAATTCAAGAATGAAAATTATTTATACATAATTTTCTCTTTCAACTCACCTAAAGATTCCTAAAAGAATCGTGATAGAAGAACCGAACTCTATAAATATATAAATAATGCTACATTATTTGTTTATGAATAAATTTTAAACAGAACAACTCTATTTTTAAAACATTAAATAGAAAAAAAAATTACTTATCCTAACGTGACAATACATTTGTTTTTCTTCCTAACTAGAATAAGTTGCATTATTTTAAAGCACAAATTTAAATGATATATAACTTCCCAAAGGAGAAGTCTCCGCTTAATTGGTATTTATGTAGCACCACCAATCATGCTTTAATTTAATTCATCAAACAAATTAATCAACACATTCCATCCGTTGACTCATCGGTCTCTAAAATTTAACACTTCATAAATATAACTGAAAATAAATTTAAAAATTAAATATCAGTGTTTTTTTTAGCTTTTTTAAATTTATTATTAGTTTAAATGGCTTTCTTAATAAAGGAGAAAGAAAAAAAAAATCGTCGCCTGAGAGATTCGAACTCTCGCGGGGAAACCCCATGTACTTAGCAGGCACACGCCTTAACCACTCGGCCAAAGCGACGTCGTTGTTGATGAATCAATCAAGTTTTATTTAAAGGAAATTTGTTTATGGTGAAAGGTTGCATTAGGGAAGGTACCAAATGGAAGGAAACAAAAAAAAGGGGAAAAGCGATAGAGAAACGAAGCACTAGAGTCGGTGGGGGTCCCACTTTTTTTCTCTCTCTAAATTCCTCACCCAACTCAACACCTCACACTCATTATTATTATTATTTTTACTGATTCTCTCCTCATTCATTCCCGCGGCCACCGCCACCACCCACCTCCTCCTCCTCCGATGGCGACGGCGGCGGAGCCCGAAGCGAAGACCTACTGGTGCCACGAATGCGACATGAGCGTGTCCCTCACGCTCCCTCCCTCGCCTCTCCTCTGCCCGCACTGCCACACCCACTTCCTCGAACTCATGGACTCTCCCTTCTCCCAAAACGACGCCGAATCACCGCTCTTCGACGTCCTCTTCCAGGACGCGCTCTTGCTGCTCTCCCCCAAGCCCCTTCCCACCAAACCCCGCCCCCTCCCCTCCGTCCACGTCACCCCCTCGCTCCTCTCCGCGCTCGACCCCAACGGCGTCGTTTTCTGCGCCGTCTGCAAAGACCAAATTGCCCTCGACGCCGAGGCCAAACAGTTACCCTGCAAACACCTCTACCACGCCGACTGCATCACGCCCTGGCTCGAGCTCCACGCCTCCTGCCCGCTGTGCAGGCTCCGCCTGGAGGAAGAAGCGGCGGCGGAGGAGGACGAAGAGGAGGGTGACGGCGTGGTGACGGAGATCCGGCGGGAGCTGATCGCGAGGCTGTCGGAGTTGACGGAGGAGGATTTCTACGGGTTGAGGACCACGCTCAGCCACATTGCCTCGCGCCACGCTCTCATCGAAGAGAACGAGAACCGCCCGCAAATTGGCGAACCTCGAGGTACCCAAGCGCCTTTGCTTTAAGGTGCTCTGTCTTTTCTTCTCGTTGCCTTAGATGCATCGCATTTTTAATGCTAAATTACACTACAATTCTGCTCTGATTAACTAGCTTCTCTGTAATCAACTCTAGATGGGAAAAATGGGAAGAAACTTAATAAAAATATAAAGAAATTCAATTTTTCTTCCTATTCTTCTCCAGTATAATTGCTTATGGAGAAAGTCTCCAAACAGATCCTCTATGTAAACTTATATTGTGATAATTGTGAATTTGATTGAAGCTCCAATTTTGGTTGGAGATGACCATTTGAGAGGGTATAGAATTTTGGTTAGGTTAATGTGTGTGTGTGTTGTAAGTGTTGAAGAGCCTTATCTAATTGCGTTTTTCAACTGGGATCTTGAAATTTGAAGGTTGATTTTGCTGAAAGAGGGAATACGTTATGATTACTGAGTGGATATTACATAATTCAAGATTGCTGAAACTGGAAATTTTTGGTGGTTTGTTTTGCCCAGAAGTTGTTATGAATTTCATGTTTGTAGTTGACTTGAAGCTGGTTTTTCCCCCTTCAGTTGGGCTGGGGAAGGGGAGGAGTGTCAGTAGACTATAGTCGATTCTATCTTTATATGCCAGAATGGGATTGGATCTAAGCATTTTAATTAAGAGCTTAATGAATAAATGTTTGTTATGTAAGTCTTATATATAAGTTTTTGTTTACTTGAAAAATTGTTTGAATAAACTTCTCTTTAAGTATATGTTTAGAGACTTTGAATATGATCATGTTTAGATAAATTTTCCGTAAGTATTTATAGGAAAAAATTAAAAATGAAAAAAAAAAGTTATTATACGATAAAATTTACTTAAGAATTAGTTAAAATAAACCTTTTAAAGAAAGTTAAAATCATTTAACTTCTCCTTAGTGTTGATTTTAACTTTTAGATAAGCTAATTTTAGATTATGGGATAAAACTTATATCACTTTTGCTATTTTCTTTTTTCATAAGTGTTCGTAGAGGTGTTAAATGAGAAATTTATCAAATAGGAGCCAAAAAGAACATCTTTAAAAGCCAGGTACAACTTAATTCATGTAACCTTCAATGTTTCCCTTTTTCTTCTAATAAGACTTATGGAGAAATTTTTTAAAATAAGTTCTGGAGGTTAAATACTATCTTAGAAGTTACAATTTGTTTTTTGGTAAGCTATCTTGTAAAGGTTGAAATATAAGCGAAGAACAGCTTACCGAGAAATCCAAGTTAGTTTCATAAACTCTCACAAATACTTGCAAAAATGCTTACATTAAAAGATAAGTTTAAATCAGCTCAAAATAAGCATAGCAACTAATAAGTACTAATAATGCCTTGTGGGATAATTAGCTTACTCTAATGTCTTCGTCACTCAATTTTCTTGATCATATATCTTCTATTGTGAAAGAGACTCAATTGTTGCTTATAAACTAATGGTGCTGCTGTTATGATATATGATTGCAGGTATATAGTGTATTAAAATAATGTTGAAGTTGTATCACCACAGATCGTCTTATCAAGTGTAAATCTGCACCGACGATTATGTTGCTTCTTTTCTTTCCCTCCTTTTTTGGGAATCTCCAATTAGCTAGTTGTAGTGTTATAGCCAAAAATACAATAAATTGATGGGTGCACCAGTAATGTGCACTTCTCTTCCTGTCTTCCACTATCTATGTTGGTCTTAGGAACTGGGTTTCCTTAGCCAAATTTCCCCTCCATTTTAGGCAATAAAACGTGTAAAATTTAGCTTTCATTTGTGTTATGTATGAATTGCTCAAGTGGATGGATCCTTCCCACTGAATATCTTCTGCTTTGGCCTTACAGTAGATGATATTTTTGCAGCCAATATTTCTGTAGTTAAGGTAAGAGATTATTGAGGGATTGAATTATTTGAGTGTGGCTGTGTTCCATGGAAAGAAAAGCCTTAAAATGCAAGTTTTGTTGTTGTGTGTAAGTTGTGTTCTGATCTATAATTAGTGAACGAATGCAGCTGGTTAATTAATTATATCATCACCACTTAACTAAACAATTTGGTGCTTCAGATAACGGGTAAAAAGGGTTTTTTTTTTTAATCATAAGCAGTGAGCATAGAAAATAAGCAGTTTCAAGTATAATATCACAAACGTGAACAATACAAAAAAACTTTGGAATCTTAATTATCTTTATCAAACTACATTATGGTTGGTTTAGTTTTTATTTTTAATTTAAAAACTGAAATAATGTGATTTTTTCATAAAATGTAATTAAGATTATGCTTAAAATTACAAAATAAAATAGTTATATTACTTTACGTAATAAAAAGACTAAACAATAATAATTTAATAAAAAATATAAATTTTTTAAATACTTAACATAGACTAAGTATTGTTTGGGATGATTCAAAGGTATGTATAATTTTTACATGTCTTTATATATTTTTCTTCGAGTGAAATACTTATTTTATATACAAGTGCAAAAAGTTGATTTGGTATGTTTGGAACTTATGGGTCAACTTGTTAATGGATTTTTAAGACTTCATAAATTCAAACTATTTATTCATTGAACTTTGTTTTAAGTCTTACGTCTTCTATTGTATGGTAATCTTCTAAAAGATTATCATCTAAGAATAGTAAAAGAGAAAAAAAAATCTCACAAGTTAACTAAATTTAAACTTAAGTTTTCTTATGAAATAGTGGTTTCGTAATATTTTTCTAACAAACGGATATAAAATAAAAGAATTAATATATTAAATTAGACATTATTTATTATAACTAAAACTAAAATACCAAACATATTGAAATTATTTTTTAAAATTCAAAACTTATGCAAAAATAAATTTAGCCCATATGAATTACAGGATAAGAATATATTTTGGACAAACTTTTTTTCTTAAAACTATAAAAAAAATAGAATAAGTTTGTTTACAAATTAGAGTTAATTTATTTATAAGTTAAAATTAGTTTATACATTATTTCACATAATTTCTATAAATTCTTATGTTTTAATTTACGGAAAAACTTATGTTATTGGATATTTGAAATTTGTTAGTAAGAAGTTTGTTAGTTGTTGAGGTGGGGGCAGGCATTGAGTGATTGAGGGAAGAATTGAGAGAGAAATTTTTTGATGAATTGCGTTTTGTGAAGAACCTATGTGTCCCACATCTAAGGATCACCCAAACACACTTCATTTCAGATCGCTTTAAAGGGTTTTCAACTTTATGATGGTAAGGCAGAGACGTACAGATTTTGCTTTTGTTGTTCCAATTTAAACGCAAGCAGATGTATAATATTTTACATTTGTCGTCAACTCGAAACGAATCTATTAATTGAAATTAGAATAATAATACTCTAATTATTTTTCAAAATTAAACTTAAAAAAAAAACTCATTGATCATAATAGTTAATAATAATATTATTATTAGTAATAGAATATATAGAATAAACATATAAATAATTTATTTTTTAAACTGTCTCAAAGACATCTGTATTTTAAATTTATCTGCAATTATTACAAAAGATGGGTGAGAGAAAACTCACAATTTTTTTCCTCAAAAAAAAAACTATAAAAAGAAAAACATACAAATAAATTTAAAAAGAGAATAGTCATACATTTGATTTTTACTGTGGGTAAAAATCTGTTAGATTAATAATTGTGATAGCATTAGCATTGAGATTTAACCATATGATTCAATGAAATAGAAAAAACATATTAAAGAAATAACAACATGAGATGGTGTCCCACAAGAACAAAGAGTAAAATCTATGTCGTCACCGATGGCTAAAGAAGCAAGGTGAGAAATTTCGTTCACTTGTAAGACAAACCAATTAAACAATTATTAACTTGTAAGAACATTGTTAGATAGAAGCCATGAATCAGCACCTGCCATCAGAAACACCAAATTGACCAAATTTAATATATTTCTTCACAAAACGTGCTCAACTTTATCCTATTCCTAATAGGTCAACATGCAAAACTCCTCATTCATTGGGGTGTTTTTTCCTTCAAATATCATACTTTTATATGGCCACTACACTCTCAACACGTTTTCTCACACGTCAATTTTCTAGATGACAACAAAAGTTCCAACGTCAAACACTTGGTCAAAACTGCATGGTGTGTTCCATACTTTTCCAAATGGTTTTTCCAACTCATTACACGCATTAAACTCTATAAAAGGACGCACACGCATCTCATTTCTCTCCATAACTCATTCATCATCAATCCCTTCATTCTTCATTCTTCACTTCAAATCAACTCATATCATATTTGGTTGCATTCAACTTCAAAAGATGGAGAGCAGCTTAGGAGACATGCTGATTAAGGTTGGTGTGTTCGTACTTGTTCAAGCTTTGGTGTACCTTATCCTTTCCAATTCATCAAACATCTTCTCCAAGAACATCAAGAGATCCAACAGCTTCAGACCTGCAAGATCTGTCAGTATTCGTAGGATGCTGGCTTTGATCTCTGATTTTCCATCTGAAGGAGAACCTTCTCCTTCTCCAAAGACTCCTAAATCACCATCTCTTCAAAGTTAAGTGATTGTCAATAGTAAGGTTTTAGGTTTTAAGGTTACAAATTGCAGAAGGTTGGGAAAATTAAGCTTATGGGGTGCCATGATTAAGGTTCAGAAACCCCAATATCATGATCTTGTGATTGTGGTTATGGACTTGTAGTTTGAAACCTTAAACTAGACCAAGTTGTGTGTAAATTATTTCTGTTTCTTAGTGTGTGTACTATTGCTGAAGTAGTCAAACACTCCAAAATTGTTGGTTGTAGGCATTGAATTCTTTTGTTCATTCATTTTTTTATGATGAATTTTGTACAATATTTGTGATTGGAATATATTAATATTCATTTACTTTTACCTCTTGTTTCCATCTGAACCTCTAAAAGAAGAGAAACTTCTTAACAATTAGCATAAGCTGCATGGATAAAAGTGATTTAGATTTTTTTTTTCTTTTAATAAAAACTTATATGCAATGCCTCATTGTGATACTTTGACATCCCAATGAAATTAACACTTCAAGACTCAACAAGTCAACAACCATATAATAATTATGGTAATTATTATATGTTGAAAGTTTCAACATTATATAAAATTATTAAATTACAATTAATTTTTTAAAAAAAATTAGCTACTATATTTACTAAGTTATATAAAATTATTAAATAATAATTAATTTTTTTTAAAATAATTATTATATTTACTAAGTTAAATAGTATCTTATACACTAAAAAAATATTATCTAAAATGACTTATATTATTAATAAAAACTATTTTGATACTATTATTTTTTTAGTTTATAAAATGTTATTCAATTTAATTTTTTTTATATCTAAAATTATTTTTTATTTAATAATATATATATATATATATATATATATATATTATATCCTTTTTCCTTGCACTGTCAAATATTATAAAAAAATAGAATTGTAACCGAGTAATGAAATTATAAAGTGAAAAAATAAATCAGATATGATAATTGAATTTAACATTAATATCTTAATGAACTTGAAGTGAAAATATTATTGGATATGAGAATAAAATGTCATATTAAAGAGTTTTCTGATATTCTTTAAGGGTCTTAAATATTGATTAGGAGTCAAAAAGTCAATAATATATCTTATATTTATCTAAATAAATAATTGTCACCTCATACTTTTTAAGGCATTAAGTACCTTAAACATCTATAAAACCATACCTAACACATAAAAATCAAATCACGAGCAAGTAATTGAATTTCAAAAGAAATAATAACTGATACCTCATACATCTTAAGGAATAAATAAAATTCTCCATATATATAGTTTTAGTAGAGAAAATTTTTTAAAAAAAATGAAATGAAATTTTTAATAAAATAAAAACTATTTAAGTACAAGTAAAAAGTAAAATTTCAAAAAAATAATGATTTTTTTTTTACAAATTAACTTATACATAAACTAATTTTTTATTTTATAGAAAAATTAATTCTAAATTTTTTGTTCTTTTTTATATAAACATGTCCCTTAATTAATTTTCACACCCCTTATAGAACCCTTTATAGAAGAGAAAAATAAAAAAGAAAAACTTCTAAACAAGTTAAAATTAATATGCATAAACTAATTGTAATTTTATTAACTTTATTATTTTTCCTAATAAAATCTTTATAGAAAAAAACTTATCAAAATGTAGCATGGCCATAAAGCTAAACCTATGGTACTCTTTGGACTAAACGTTATCTGAATAACTACCTTATCCAAAATTTGAAAGCTGTGATGATTTTATTTGAAAAGTTGAGATTGATGCGTACAAAACATGAAAAGAGGATATTCCATTCTTAACTAATTCCAAAACATTAAGATTATTCCATTTTGAGCCACACTTTGCAGAGATGCCAACGTGTTTATTCTATTATATAAAGTGTTGCAAATTATTTCTTTCAAGTAATAATAAAGTAAGTCAATTCAGAAAGCATAGGTTGTTTAGTAATTGAAATTACAAAATATTCATATTAATCTTTTAATTTGTACCTAAAAATCTATAAAAAAAAAAGTAGTACCTAAAATTACAACAAGCCAACATGATTCTTAATGTTTAGTAATTTTAGGAATTAAAAATGACCGATCAGTTAGTTTAGAAGATATTTAAAATGGTTTTTATCGTTTTAAAAAATAAATTGCTTGGTATACATAATTTGGGAGACTAATTTGGTATTATTATGTATCTTACAAGCAAGACTAAATTATTATTTTTGGGTAAATATACCTGTTTTATGTTCTTGTGTATTTTTAGTTTAGGATAAATAAAGTGAAATTTAATAAAATAATTGTATTATTGAGCTAATTAAATATTCCAAAAAGTATTTTATCTGTAAAAATTCTTCCTGTTTGGGTCGGGAATATCTTCTCTACTGATTAAAATTGTTCTTCAATCTTCTAGGTGTTGACAGAAGTCTATGTTTGATTGTCGACTTCTAGTCAAAATTTGTGGTATTTGAAAAAGATTATCTGACATTGAAGTTAATGTTCAATTTTTTAGTGATTGAATATGATAAATGTTAACAAATATGTACTTAGTATGAAATTGTTCAATTTATTTACAGAGATTGGTTGAAACGTCGTGTTTATAAACCTAGGTTAACACAATTTTTGTGATTAATTTCTATATTAGTCTGACACTAGGTACGACATTTTAGTTAATCTTTCACTTAACTTATTTTTAAGGTACTGATTTGTATTTGTTCGCGTAATTAGCTGTTTAGGTGAGGTGTGCACACTATAGAAACATAAGTTAATGTCATAACTTTTTTTTAAAACATAATTCACCTAAAGTATATATGTAATGTTAATCTAAATATATAGTTCTTGTCATTTCGTTAGAAGAAGAAAAAGTTCACAATGATACAATTAGTGATGTTGCCCAAACTAACAAGGCAAAAAAGTAACCCTTTTAGATATAAAATCCTTTCAAAATTATCAGTATTTGTCATTCTGAGAAAGGAAAATTGTTAAGATTTGAAGTGTGTAATAGATATTTAGAAGCACTACATTATCTTTCACGAGAAAAGTTGTTTTGAGATATTAACAAATAAAAACAATTGAATTAAATCACTATGAATTGTAACATATGTTTTGTTTAACTGAATTACAGTTATATGCATCATAATCTTCTAAGTGTTCATATCTTACATAAAATTATCCATTACTGACGCATAATCAAAGTCTTACCATTTTTTTTCTATTTAAAAACAATATATACTTGGTACGAAAGACTTTGCTGGAATAAACTTAAATACAAACAACTAGTGTCCAACACACTAATTTATAAATAAGAAAATATGTAATTCTAGCAGCATTCAAATAATTATTTTAAGGAATTAATTGATCAGGAAATCAATCAGGAAATATAAAAACAAACATAAGCAAAGATATTCTATCTATCAAATATACTTAAGTTGCTTTCATATCTACAACTTGAGGATTTTAATAGGAAATACAACCTTTTATACTTGGATTATAATCAACAAGCAACATATGTACAAATTATGTGAATATTCACGTTATCAAACACAAAGGTTTTATATGTGAATATTATACAATAATACTTGTCTCCTTTTATAATATATAAAAGGAGAAGTTAATAGATGTTCATCATAAAGAAACACACAACATCTACAATGTTTATAACTGTTTATCTTGCATGTAATTTATATTTACACTATAAAAAATCATTAAATAATAATCAATTTTAAGACAAAAAATAATTAATCACTATACTAACGAAATTATATACTAATTTAGAAACAAAAAAATTATTAGTATCTAATGTGATTTCTATTATTAATAAAATATTATAAAATAGTTTCTAAATTGGTATCTAAATTAGCTACCAAAGTTTTAGCTATTAATATTTTAGATTATAAATTAGTCTTTAAAATACTAATAGAGACTAATTTAGAATATAAGTAGTTAGTAGCTAAAACCTAGTAGCTAATAGTTAGATACCAATTTAGAAACTACTTTATAATTTTATTAATAATAGAAACTACTTTAAATACCAATAATTTTTTATTTTATAAAATGATCTATAATTTAGTCAATATAGTAACTAATTATTTTGATCTTTAAAATTAATTTATATTTAATAATTTTCTTGTAGTGTTATTTGGAGTGTGCTAAAATTCTTAATTTTTCACTTTGTGAAGTTATCCATATGAGAGGAAGTATTTATCATGTCCTCTTATTGAGAGTAAACATTTCTTCAACCATCTCATCTTGTTTGTATATAGGAATGAAAAGAAAGAATACTCGTGTTCTCAATATCAAAGGGAAATTAAAAGTGAAAATCACGAGTGGTTGATGTACTCATTTATAGTGAAAGTATTTTTATTAGTGAAGCCTCTTAAGTGTTATCTAAGGGAGAACTAGATGTAGTCTAAGTTGTAAGTGAACTAAAACTACAATGTTGATATCCTTTTTAAGTCTCTATGTATTAAACAATCTAACAATTCGTGAAAAAAAGTTTTGTGACTAAAATGGGTTTGTTAAGACCTATATTGGCTCTCGATGTTGGAAAGTCATAAAAATATACTCAATCACGTGAAGAATGTAAAAAAATATTGGAAAATTTAAAAAAATTTAACTAGTGAATTATATTGAATTATTATTAATCTTCTAGTGGTTTGATTATTTATTTGATAGGAGAAATTCACTTTCATTCATCGAAATATATTGTGATTAATTATTTTACTAAATAGGTAAAAGCAATAGCAATACCATTAAAAAAAAGTTGATCTTATAAATAACTTATTAATAAAGAGTCAACAATTCAAGTTAATAACTAGCTTAGATGAACACAAAGAGTTGGTATTAAAATTGATAATTGAAGTTAGTAGATGATTTAGAAAAACATAATAAAATAGACACAGTTTATATTTGTGATTTTTTTTTCCTTACACACAATATTTTTCCTACCTCTTCAACTGGATATTTTTTTTTTTCATCAAATATGTTTGCAACTTCAATATTCACCCCTCCATTCGCGTACAATTCGATATCATCTATGCATTATTACTAATTTATATATTATTAATTTATTTATTTTTGTTATAATTTCCAAAATATTACCTACTACTCTTATTTATTTCCCAATTAGACAATATTAAGTTTTTATTTCACATTTATTATTTCTATATAAAAATATTTATATCCAAATATCAAAATGAAAAACATCATTTTTATATTAAATAAGACTTGTGCGTTAAATTTTTTTTATCAAATAATCCAATAACTTTCCACGAGTGTAATTAAATATTACAAAATTTAGTTAAGTTCAATATTTAATTTTAATTTATTTTAAAATAAATTTAGTAATTAAATAATTAAATAAATATAACAAATAAATAGATAAAACTCGTGCAAAATAAATCATAGTGACACATTTCATGTACAAATTTTTTATAATGGTACGACTTACTCATATGAATAACTTTTAAAAAATATGTCGATTAAAACGTACATAACTGTATTGGAAAGAAAAATCTATATAAAAATTGTAGACATAAAATTGAGACAGTATATCTGATTGTTTTGAACTAGGATAAAGCTATGCCCAACAAAATCTTAAAATGAAACTAATAAAAAATATTTTTAACTTGTATATTTATAAATCACTTGTATCACAAATTTCCATTTTTACTTTTTTTTTCATTTCCTTCTGAAAAATTGGTAGTATTATTATTCTGATTGTGAAGAGCGAAAAGGGTAATGCATTGTATTTTTTTTTATCGGCAATAAAAAATAAATAAATAGGAACCACTTCAGGGGTGGTTCAACCTTATACACTTGCCGGTCTAGAACCTTCAGATTTACAAAACAAGCCTAACTCAGGAGATTAACTTCATGCAAACCAAAGGTTCTAAACACCAGTTAGAAAAGGAAAACGAGGCTGACCTACAGTTAATAGAAACCCACAACCAGACCTTTACTTGTACCAAAGAAAAAACTTCAGAAACATCCCCACTCCTCTATTAAAAATAATGTTATTCCTGTGCTTCCACAACTCGCTCACCACCCCTACCCAAATTGTGGACCAGACGTTATTAATCGTTTCTGAGGCAGTGCTCAACTTCTGAAATTATCAAAATTACACTTTGGCCGAATATGAGACGCCACCAAAATCCGAATGCATTGTACTTATTATTAACCGTGTCTGACAAAAGCTTGAACTAAGAGTCACGTGCATGGAAAGAGGGACCACCACTCCACCACAGTGGGTAGTCTTATCAGAGAAGGAAGGAACCCTTCTGCCACCGTATTATCTTTGTGATCTTCACTTCTGTCAGAGAAAGATACTCCACCTTATTATTCAACACTCATTACTCAATTCTAGTTTGTAAGAGATCTGTGTACCACTCTCATGCATGGCCTATATCAACATATTGGAAAATCTTTTTCTCTCACCTTCATCTTACATACAATACCAAAATTACTTTATAAAGTTCTTACTTTATTTTATAAAATGTAATTCAAGCTATATTAAACTTTGAAATAGTTAAGTATATACCAGATGAAGTTACTCCACTTTGATTTCAAAGTTTCTCATTATAGGAATTTTCATCACTATAAGTTTAGTTTTTTTTTAAGCTGTATATCTATTTCATTTATTAACGTATTGTCTTTGTATAGGACTTAGATAGTAGTTGTTATTGGTTTGAATAATTGTCTCGCATACTTCTTCAGTTGTTCTTTCTTCTTCTTCTTTTCGTACTCGTTCTCTGGTACTCAGTCGGGAGTAAACCTGCAAAAGGTTCTCCGATGATCAAGTAAGTACTCTGTATAACAATGCTTATTTATAGTGTTAATAGTGGGCTATTTCGTTTATGGGTTGTATCTTATACGTATCTTTAATAACACAACATTACCTGATTTATTGCATGTTTACCAAATTTGTAGCTAGCATATTACCTTATTTATCGCATGTTTACCAAATTTGTAGCATATTACCTGATTTATCGTGTATCTCTTTATTTTCTATTAATGAAACCAATTTATCCGATTGGTCGGCTACTAATACCGAGTGACGTGGCTAACTCGGCTCCGACGATACACATACAAAAAAGGCTTTTTACGTTAGATATTTTAGACTAATTACATTAAGATGTAGATGCAGAAGACGTAATTTTATATTAGATACAATATCCAACTTAAAAAAATGTGTATTTATGTTGAATCATAAAGTGACCAACGTGAATAATAATAGATAAGAGCAAAAAGGATCCAAAATTGATGTTTGCTAGCACATAGTTTGACATAAATTTTGGATATTTTTTAAAATTAAATTAAATTTATCTTCAAACCAAAATTTAAAATGCAAAAAAAAATAAAAAAATACCAATCCACATTCACATACAATATAAGTTAACATTTTAAAAAAGTTATAAAAAACTTAATGTAACATAAAAATTAGTTAAATAATAAAATAAAGCTTACTACACTAACTATGTTGAAGAAAGAAGGTTGCACATTGTTCTCTTTGTTGGATGTCATCTTGGGACAATGGAATTCAACATTGAAGACCTAAAACATTTGACTGGCGTTATTATGAAATAGTTATAAAAGTAAAAGACAATTTAGCAAATGTTGAAATGTGTTAGTAATACCTTTGTCCATGAGTTGGTAATACCTCCTCAAATGTTGACTATCTTTTAGTATATGATATAGTAGTCACATTCAGACGAATCAACTTGTCTATTACACTAAAATGAGAAATAAGTGACAAAAATTATTTTCATGAAACTTTTAAATAAAATAATTATTGTATGTATCGAAAGTTGTCTAACCTTAGGATAATTGAATTACAATGATCTTGTTATACTCCTTCCATTTAAAATATTTGTGTTAGTCATAACTCTAATAAGAGTAAAGACATATGTAAGTTGGAATACAATTATACTTGTTCACTATAATGAAAATTTTCAAATTTATCCTGGTAATACTTTTTTCATTTCTTGGTAAGATTTTCTTTGAAATGAACAAAATCACACTATTATATAATCTTTAGGTATAATTATAATTCACTACCAATGTAACATACAAACAATTAGTTATATAATTATCATAACTTAAAATACAAGTTATAAAATCAACCCTTCAATGAATGGAGTTAAGTAAATATACTTATGTAAGTCAATCATCCTTGTTTGGAAGTATTGTTGTATTTTGAGATTTCTCAATGGATTAAGACTCAACAAATCCATCACTACAAAAGAACATTTCAGCTATGACAATTTTAATATGGAGGTTATAAAAAATTGTCATAATTATCTGTATAATGCGACACATTAATAAGCACCACACAAGGAACATTTCTCTTAAAATTTTAATGTGTAAAACTCACTAGATATTGAAATATGTGCAATGAGTTTATTCAAGAGATATAAACATTGTTTGAATAAAATGTGCTTGTAATTTAAATAAAAAGCAGAATAAATGATTTTGAGAATTTCATTGATAGAATTGGGATTGAAATTAATCTTTCTCACTCGTCTCTATTTTAGTTAATAAAATCATACAACATTCTTACTTATTTGATATTGATGCAACACAAAGAGTCACTCACATTGATTCCTCTAACATGAAATTATTAAGATTATCTCCTAAACATTGATCCCTCAATTATGTAGAAAACTTCTTATCGTTGAGAGAAGATGTTATAAAGTATTTGATATATTATAATTTATTCCTAGTATTAAAACACATAAAGTATTTTCATTTATGTCAGATCATTAGAAATACTTCCCATACAATTTCAAAGATCTAAATCAAGAATAAAAATTCTAACTTTAAGCATAAAATGAAAATAACAATATCAAATAAGAACAAAATATTATAGATAAATATCATCTCAATACATAGGAGTTTGAAGCGATTACATTCAATCCCAAAGGAAAGGAATTATTCACTCATAGTAGCCTTTACATGCAAGAGAAGAAGATTTAGAATGTTTCTCCTTGACGGCTACCTCCTAAGGTTTCCTTCTTGTCTTTCTCTTCGCCTTACACCCCTTTTTAACCTAATTGGGCTTGGATCAAGTGACATCTCTATTCATAGTATATCCCTTTACTTCATCTCTCCTTAAATTTATGAAAAAAACCCAATGTTGGGATTAAATAGTTTTATTAATCTTATAACTCCAAAATATACTATTGAATTCTAATTTTTCAAATTAGGGTTGCGTCATAGCTTAATCAACAATTAAAATCAATAAATATCTAACTTTTTTGCATGAAATTTCACTAAATAATGACACTTATCAGTAATACATATGTCCATGTTGAGACTCACATGACCAAATTTGTAAGACAAGCCAAAAATGTGCATAAAGCCTTCCCACCAATAAAATCTCTCTATTGTACAAAAGACATATTAGTATATACTTAACCAACACTAAGTTAATAAATATTAAAAATATATTACATTAGTATTAGCTTAATCGATGTTAACTTCATAAATAATAAAAAAAAATAAACTAGTATTGATCTTGTCGATACTAACTTAAATAATATATTATTAGTGTTAGTTAAGTTGATGCTAACCTTATTGTTTTAAATATTTATTTTAGTTAATGAGTTAAGCCAACACTAATATAACACTATATATAACAAATACTTTTACTTATTAAAAAAATATAAAATAGTTATCATCACCTTAAAATTAACTAAAATATGTAAAATATATAATAGCTTAACTATTTTGCAATGATGGAGTCATAATTACCACGAACAATCATAATCATACAAGAGAAGAAGCAGTCTTCAATAGTTGTATAATATCATTCACTAAAAACGTTGTGTAGTGCAAGTCCCATTTAATATTATGAATAACACAAATAGTTCTTTTTTATGTTTCTAATCGCTTCTTTTATTCCTAACAACATAGTGAGGTTGTTGGAACTTATATAAAAATATGGACATTTCTGAAATTTTTATTTTTATTTTTTTATAAAAAACATAAATTTATTTATTTGATAAAAATTCCTATTAAATGAATATTAGATTGGTGCCCTAATAGACAACGTAGTGATGCTTAAATTGCTCATTTAGGAGCTAGATGGATATACCTCAAGACTTACAATATAAAAAAAAAAAAGTCATTTGAAAATTAATTTTTAAAGGACATAAAGTGTATGATATTTGATTTTGTTTGGAAGAACTATATATAATTGAATATCTTTTGATGAATGATACTCTTTATCAAAGATCTTAGATTAGTTTTTAGTATTTTTTCGGTTTGAAATATGGTAGTTGTAGAAACATTCTGACGTTCAAGTCTGATGTGGTTGTATGTTATAAACGTGTAACAAGGGTTAAATATTCATTACCTTTCATCTTAATTAAGAGTATCTGTCTATTTATAATTTTTATCATGAACCTTTATATAAGAAAATCATCCTAGGTTCAATGTTCTTTTAATCACCGTTCTTAAGAAATTGTTAAATTTTCTCCGTAATTATCTTTTTTCAGGTTTTACTTGCTAAACCGAGAGACCGATTGATCGTAATAATATTGTTTACTTAGTCGAAATACTCTAAGGTCTTGATATAGACCATCAATCAATACGATAAAATCTATCATGGTTAAATTAGTAAAAACAAAGACTATAAGCATTAAAAATAATAAATATAAAATATTTTTAAATGGTTTTGAGGCTATAAATTAGGAAACTGAGCTGAAATGATGAACTAAGGGATTGGATTTGGTTTAGTGATTGCTTTGACATGTGACAAAATAAGATTTATTTTAACCTTTCGATATCGGTTTTGGAATTTGAAATTTAATCGTAATTTTATTTTTGAAATAGATTTCAGAAAAAGAAAATATATTTCAATAATTTTTTTATTTTAATTCTTAAATAACGTGGAAGTATTAGACCTATCATAAGAAAATGAAATTGAATGCAATAGGGCAAATAACCTATGGACATGTCTCTCATATTTGTTTGTTATAACTGTCAATGTCAATGCACAGAAACATTAAATAATGAAGAAGAAAATAACATGTGAGAGTAGGAAGAGCCATTAATGTGTTTCTCACTTTATTATTTTATTGACAATAAATTTGGTTAGATGTTATGTCCAATCTTAGTTGCCAAAAGACATCTTCAAGTAAACTTGAGAATCTGCACCTTGTTTTCTTGCAGGATATACTTCCATTATTTTTTTCCACTCTTGTTTCAACATTCAGAATCAACCACTACACTGCAACTTTCTATCAGTGTTACCAAGAAGAGATGACAAAGCTACACACTTCTTCTCCAAGCTCACTATCCTCAAAGCTAGGAGTTAATAGAGACTCACATGTCATCTCAAAGTTCAAGTCTGAGATTAGGATAGTTCATATATTTGCTCCTGAAATAATTGAAATTGATGCTGCTAATTTTAGAGAGTTAGTTCAAAGACTCACAGGAAAGCCAGAAGAAGGGAGAGGTAGAAGCAACTCCAAAACTTCACTAACCAAAGATCCCATGGATTCACACCCGAAGGAGGCCTTGATCATTCAGGATGAAGAGGAGTTTCTGAGTCTGCAAAATGGGATAAGGGTAAAAGATGAACATGAAGAGGAAGAAGCTCAAGATGATCTATGGAGATCAAAGTTAAACAAGAAGTTCAGTGGCTTCCTTGATGGGTTCTCAGAATTTGATTGTCTGCTGGAAGAGTTAAGCACTACGCTTGAAGTGAATCAAGATTAAGGATAGGTTTTGATATATTGTTCTTGTCTGAATATTTGTTGTTTTGTATAAGGGTTGAACTTCTCTGTGTCTGTATAATGGTTGGAATATTCCTGAAATCTCTTTATAAGGGTTGAGACATCTTTTAAATGTCTGTATAAAAGTTTGATCATCCTGAAATATTTCATTTTATTTTTTTATTTTTTTTTTAAAAGAAAATGAAAATGAGTCGATGAAGAACTGATGTTTCATAATTGTAGATTGAGTATTGTCCACTGCATGTGTTGTTGATGTATTGATTTTATTTAGTCCTTTTGATGTTCAAGGATTATAGTGAATATTCATCAACACCACATGCTATTATAAAATTTTGTTGTCTGCATAATAGTTTTCTTATTGCGTCTCTTTCCGTTGGTATAGGTCTTTCACATACCAATTTTAGCTGGTTCAGCCATTTTTTTCTCTAGAATATTGTGTTTTCCTTCTTGGAATTAATCATTCCCAGTGGATCATAAGGGATATATGCACTTTTGCTGGCAAAAAATTATACCAATTGACTCCATTTGAAGCAAAATTATAATTCGAGCTTTGACAATATTGGAGTAATCAACAAGTGTCTTTGACATGCTCACAGTACAATGGAGATCTGACAGTTTTTTGTTATAACTCAGTCAAGTTAGAGAGGATGATGGAAAAATGTATCTGTTTAACTTTAATGAAAATGTTCATCACGAATCTCTTCTAACGAAGAAAAAAAAACATTCACTAGAGTCAATAGGGCAGAGAGAGACAATTTTAAAGTTGATTCACTCCCTAATACTATTGCTCCTTAAAACAACCTCATCGCATGAATTCTTTCCCAATCAGTTACTTCTTAGTTTCACTTTTTTTTTTTGCCATCTACTCGTTGTCTTTATTAACCATTTTATGAAGTTACTATTTTACCCCCAATAAGATTCTTATCCACCATTTTATCAAACACTTCTATCTCATAACATTTTATTTTATTTTATGGAGACTATTCAAATAAACAACTTTACACTTTGAAAGTGAAAGAAATATCATTTAGACACTAATGTTGTGTTTGCTTCCACACTTGTGTTGTTTACGACGAAGGAAGAGCGCGAGTGGTTGTTGTTTGGATTTGTGTGTGTGAGGAAGTATGCGACGAGGAAAAGAGAGTGAGTGAGGATTTTGTTTCTTCTTTCAACAGCAGATATATCCTCAAGGAAAGTCACGTAGACACGAATTGTTTTACTTCATTATTCTCAATTGCATTCACTGAACTGTGATTTTGAAAGTAACAATCGATCATCTGATAATTTCTTTGCATCCATAATCGATTAAGCAAAGATTTTGAATAGATAATCGATTATGTAGTATGCTATAAATGAGGCATAATCGATTATGCATAATCATTATGTAGTATGTTATAAATGAGTCATAATCGATTATCCACTAGTTTTGAAGACATATTCGATTATGTAGTATGTTATAAATGAGACATAATGAATTATTCTCGTGATATATGTTGCATGTTGTTGAATTTGTGTTTCTTTTTTTTTTGTGAAAATGGTTAAAAAATTAATAATACATTTAAATATTGAATTTATTATTATTATAAAAAAAACTATTATACAATTAATAATATTATTTAAATTTAATAAAAAATTATTTTCTAATTATATTTTATAAAAATATGAATATTTAAATTATTTTTTTTATCTAACAATTTAAATTTTTTACATATATTGATAACTTTCTATTTAAATTTTTTTACAATTATGAATATCAAAATTTTATTTTTAATGTAAACACAATTATTTTATGATAATTTTGTATTTTCTGACAAACTTACATATACATATAGTGTATATTTTTTCCAAAGTTAGTTCCTACACAATTTCAAAATTAATATTTTAATTACAAATAAATAAATCATTTTTTGTTAAAGAACTCAATCACGAGTAGAGATGGCAATGCAGGCCAACTCGCCCGCACTTGGCCCGCCCCGCATAAAATATGCAGATTGCTTTTATTGGTCTGCCCCGCATGCGGGTTAGCTTGTAGGTCTGTGGGCTGGCCCACATAAGATATTTTTTTTAAAAAGTAATAAAAATATAAATTTTGAATAAATTTATTTTTTGTTTACTAAGTTAATTTTTTTCTTATTTAAATGAATTAGGTAAATGGTCTCATAGTATTATTCTCACGACACATGCGTAATAAGATATGGGTGAAAAAATTATAATGATGTTTTGAATTTTAGTGAAATTTGAATTTCAATAATACTAATAAATTGACAAATAAAATATTTCATTAAATATATACATTTTTTAAGGTAATACATATAGACACATTATTACTATTCTAATAAAAAATAATATATATATATATATATATATATAATACTATATTTAAATTTTATTATAAAAAAAAAAACTAAGGTCTGACTACTACATTTAACATTTGATGAGTATTAAAATCAAACTAATCTATGCATTTTAAAAAGACAAAAAAACACTATTAAATATTAAAAAAATAATATCAAAATATGGGAGTGCATAAAAAACAATTTAAAATATGCGGGTTATGTGATCTAGCTCGCACCGTCCCACACTTGGCCCGCGTACTGCGAATTATGTGGAGCGGGCTAGCGGGTTGAAATAGACAGTCTGTCCCACGTTTTTTCTTAGCGGATCGCGAGTTGATTTATCCCGCTTTGTCATCCTTAATGAGAGCCTCATGGTTTGTGCGACCATTATCTATAAGTCAATATTTTATTAATTATAAAATATGATGTTGCAAAGAGTTATTCTTCTTCTAGTTTATCATCATAACCTTTGACAATTTTGTGTTGATGTTATGGACTTGCATATCTCTTTTATATGTACTAATTGATCACACTTATAACATTTAACATATGAGCTTTATAACACTTGTGTAAACGATTATTTTTCTTGTCATAGAAACTAGGTGAAACGATACTTGTATTGTTGTTTTTGTTACATTTTCTACTTGTGGAAGTTCTTGTCTTGAAAAACTCCCTTTATAGATCTGTCTTGCCTCAAGCCTCCAATGTTCTTTGTTGTGCATGTAGTGTGTTCAACAATTTTACAAAAACTGTGCTCTCTTGAGTTCTAGAGTTATCCAAGAACACAATTACGGCTTCAAATTTTTTTAACAATTCTAACATTTGAAAATTCAGTACCAAAGATTCTTATACATAATGCCAAGAAGCTGGTTGAAGTATTTAATCTTCAATGTTTGCATATCAAATCCTCTGATGAAGATTAGTGCTTGCATCCCTTTCAGCTTTTCATTTCCATTGTACTTTTGCTTCAAATATCCCAAATCTGATTGGGTGTCTTGAGTGTCATTATTTTAATAAAAAAAAAAGGGATGATACTGCAATGAACAAGGTTAATCTTCTTTTGACTTTTTCTGTTTCCTCTCTTTATGGAATTTGATTTGAACAACACACTTTCAACAACTTCTTCCATTCTATCAGCCCAAAAGCATAAACCAATGGAGAAAGAGTAAAACACGACCCAAAAATCATAAACCAATGGAGAAAGAGTTACACATGATCAGAAAATTTAAGCCCAAAGCTGCCTTATTACTGATACAACAACAGTGGATTCTACCCAAAGATATATATGTGGCTATCAATGAAGATTTATCACCCAACATGTAGTGATATTGACTATCAATGAAGATCACAGATAATACTCAATTCAGGGTGCTCTTGGCTGGGACTACTCTGGTTGCCTGCTATGCAAGTAATTTTATCTCTGTATGATACCTGAAATAGAGACAAATTATGATGTGCCTCACTAAATTGTAAAATAAATATTTTAGAGATTGAATGGAGAACATTTACAGGAAAAAAGAAAGAAAGAAGAAGAGACCTTATCCACCAATATGTATCATAGGCCTATTTGCAGTCTTTGCTATGTCAAACATGCCAGCATGTGAAGCTTTCTTCTTCTTCACCTAGAACAAAGGAAAGACACCATTAAGAAATAGTACAAGAATCTCTAACTAACTACTTGTAAGTTAGGTTGTGGGGTGT
>Ga0123342_1003450_pt1 | contig 25331 bp, 14 predicted proteins | sample Turbeawhitnodule_FD_89960 | JGI IMG/M metagenome (GOLD analysis project Ga0123342, IMG submission 89960) | Root nodule microbial communities of legume samples collected from Mexico - Turtle bean Mexico white nodule | ecosystem: Host-associated > Plants > Roots > Nodule | place: Mexico: Nepantla... | reverse complement strand
TGTAAACAATCGGTTGTTTCGACAAAACAATCGGTTGTTTCAACTTAGTTTGAAAAACATTTTGCTTTGATAAAATTGAGATGCTAATTGCTTTGAGATTTAATCTAAGGGTTGATTACAACAAAGAACTACCCCAGAACAAGGCTTAAACCAGCACAGCAGCATCAAGCAAAGCAGAGGCTTCATCATCCTTCAAAAGATTTGGATTCTTCAAAACATTGAACACCACTTGGTTCAACAAGGATGACTCCCAACTAAAGCATTTAATTCAACCAGAAGCAGTGATTTCTAGTCGAGTTGTTGTTCTCTTTTGATTGGACCTCTATCTTCTTCTTATATGAGTAATGTTCTTCCTCCTTCTCCTTGTATTCGGTCTCGTTTCTAGTTATGTTCCCAAATTGATTACAATCTTGCATATCCATCCAATTGCCCCTAATCAAGAAGTAAAGAGGATTTTTTTATTATTTTCAAACCCTAAACCTTAAAGTCTAAGCATAATCCAATGAGGTTGATAAGGTTAAAAAGTAATTGGTTATGAAGCGCATCCTGGAGATTGGTCTTGAAACTAACTCATATGTTTACACTCGGACCATGACCTCACAGTCCATTAGCCCCAGGCATAAGCCAATGAGCCTAATTAAAAGCCAATAATATTACATGTTTTTTTTTCTTCTTTTCAATTGGACCAGGTGAGAGTTCGACACTACGTCAAGTTAAGACTCGTACATGTTTTTTTTTCTTCTTTCAATTGGACTGAGTGAGAGCTCAACACCATGTCAAGCTAAGACTCGTACATGGTTTTTTCTTCTTTCAATTGGACCTAGTGAAAGCACTGCACCATGTCAAGTTCAGACTCTTCTATGGTTTTTTCTTCTTTCAAGTGGCTGAGTGAGAGCTCAACACCATGTCAAGTTAAGACTCGTACATGGTTTTTTGTTTTCTTCTTTCAAGTAGACCGAGTGAAAGCTCAACCCATATCAAGTTAAGACTTGTACATGATTTTTTTTCTTCTTTCCAGTGGACAAAGTTAGAGCTTGACATCATGTTAAGTTAAGACTCGTACATGGCTTTTTTCTTCTTTCAAGTGGACCGAGTGAAAGCTCGACACCATGTCAAGTTAAGGCTCGTACATGGTTTTTTCTTCTTTTCAGTTGGACCAAGTGAGAGCTCGACACCATGTTAAGTTAAGACTTGTACATGATTTTTTCTTCTTTGAATTGGACCGAGTGAGAGCTCAACACCATGTCAAGTTAAGACTCATACATGTTTTTTTTTCTTCTTTCAAGTTGACCGAGTGAGAGTTCGACACCATGTCAAGTTGAGACTCGTACATTTCTTTTTCTTTTTTCAAGTAGACCGAGTGAGATCTTGGCACCATGTGAATTTAAGACTCATACATGTTTTTTTTCTTCTTTTTTTTCAGTTGAACCGAGTGAGAGCTCGACACCATGCCAATTTAACTTTCGTACATGATTTTTTTCTTCTTTTCAATTGGACTGAGTGAGAGGTGTGCACCATGTCAAGTCAAGACTTAGACATGGTTTTTGGCATAGGTTTTACATTTCATGAATTTGTACTAAATTCAAACATCATAACAAACTTTATTCATCATGCTTAACTTGTAAAAACAAATTAAAAAAAAAAAAATCTTTTGAACGTTGAAATATCATCCTTTAAAATCTTCTAATTTAACCACACGATGAAAAGACCCCACTAAAAATTGTATTAAAATTTCCACTAACATTGATATGACACTCTTATACTTATATTGATTTATATTATATATATATATATATATATATATATATATATATATATATATATATATTTATATTCACTGCTTGCTCACTACTTTTGGCTCTCAGTCGGGAGGACACCTGCAAAAGAAGGTGTTCTGACGTTCAAGTAAGTCTTCAATATTTGGTGCAATAAATGCGTAATAATGGCGTACATTTGACATGGTTGTTGTGCCTATTTATACGGCTTTGATGGGTCATGTTGTTGGGTCGATTTTAGTATATGGATTGTGATTAAGGACATATTACTAGTTATCTGTATGATTTAACCTTGTTAATCATCCTTTAATCTTAATGCATTTTAAACATATCGGTTGTTATTGGGCACTAAGACATCCCAAAACCATCTGGTCCCGACCAATACAAAAGTAAATATTGTCATCGTTATTAAACAAAAAAAGTTGAATTAATTTATAGTTGCTAAATTTTGTAACAATGTGAAATTTCCCCAGTTTTTCCATAGAGACATATTATTTAAATAATATAATTTACTTATTTATTATTATGGTAGAAAGAAAGTGTTGAAACATAAAGTGTGAGACCATAATACCAACGTGTTGAAAATGAGGAAGATAGGATGCACATCAACCTGTCTTTCATCATCACTAATAAACTTTTTCTAAAAGTCACAAGGTAACTTCATCAAAATTTTGAACAAAATTAAAACAAATGTAGATAAACCTATCTTCACCAAAAATATAAACATCCTAATTTAAGAAAATTTGAATTCAATTTAATTAAAAAATTTAGGTGAATCGCAAATACGCTACTTTAAGAAGATTTAAATTAATTAAAAAAAATTGAATAATGCTTTAAAACAGGAGGGATTGCTAAAATAGTAAAAAAAATATAATAAAATAGAAAAACAATAGTGAAACACAAAAAATAAAAAAAGTGCATAAATACTAAAAGTGAAATGAAGATTAGTCAAATTATTTATCCTTGATATACCGTCATTGTCGAATGATTCCAAACTATATGCTTCCCTTCTTACTACTTCACAAATGCAATATGGTTTTACTGAGAATATCAATCACACATATGATAAACACATGATAATTATTTTTCTTATGCCTCATTAAAAACCTTACAAAAACACAAGATGTAAAAAATCTATAAGAATAAAGTACATAACTTAAACACAAAGGTTTGTGATATTTCACATCCAAGATTTGATGTATTGTCTCTCCTTTCTTTTGTGTCATCATCCTTCTTATCACTTGCATTTCTCAAAATGGCGCCAGATTGATTTACTTGTCTCACGATGGGCGCCAAAATATTCTAGCCAAGAAGGATGTCTCTCAACCAGAACATTTAGTTTAGCCAGAAACAGTGGTGGTTCCCAGCCGAGTTGTTGTTATCTTTTGATCGAACCTCCATCTTCTTCTTATATTAAGGAATGTTCTCCCTCCTTCTTCTTGTATCCAGCCTCGTTTAAATAATATAATTTACTTATTTATTATGATGGTAGAAAGAAAGTGTTGAAACATAAAGTGTGGGACCATAATATTTGTAAGAATTAATGGCCTTAACAAGAGGGGGTGAATTGTTTAAGAGGCATTTTTCGTAAATATATGTTAATAATGAAGATTGATATAGATTTACAGATAAACGGATCTGATCAGCCAAGAAAACCGAACTGTTAAACCAGCTATCAGAAAAACAACCGGTTGAAATTACGTTTTAACTGATTGTTTATGGCAGCAGTGTTAAAATCACAATTCAATCAGATTTTAAATAAGTGAGGGAAAGAGAAGATCACACAATCAATTATACTGGTTCACTCCTTACCAGAGCTACATCCAATCCCTAGAAAACCACTAGGTATTTACTAAGTAACCTACAACAAATTACAATCACACAACACTCAAAGAGGTGATCTTGATCCCACAAGAACACACACCCTTTTTGCCTTTTCACACAATCACAGTCAGAACAACCTCTGACCTTATATATTCAATGTTTTACAAGTATACAAAATGAAAAACAATTACAAGAATAGAAGGAACAGATTACACCTGGTGTACAGGAAATCACAGAGCTCCTAATTCACTTCTTGAACCAATTGCGCAACATTAGGCAATCTAGCAAAGCTTGAATCAAATCTTCCTCAAAATGTTTCTTAATCTCACTTTCTGTGTATCTTCAAATATGGAGGGTAACCAGTTGTATAGCTCTTCAATCTAGCCGTTTTAGGCTGTTAAACATGAGCCAAAACATATTCAAATCAACTGAAAACAAATTTAACAGGTTTTTGAAAGGTTGTTAAGAAATTAAAAAATCAACCGGTTGAATTGGTTTTGACAGTTATTCAACCAAGTCAAAAAACAATTTTGAAAACCCTAAAAAAAGTTTGGTGTAAAACAACCGACTAAACCGAGAAATCAACCGGTTGTTTTTCACTTGGCTTAGAAAAACACTTTTCTTTTTCAAAACAGATTCATTAAGCTGTGCATTGGTTTAAGAATGAACTTTACAAATTCTAAACAACCAGGAATTAAACCCCAAACATAGCAGCACAGGCATCAAGCTTTCTTTACAGATTTGGAGGAATCAAAGCTTCATTTTCTACATTCTACCCCTATTTGATGAAGACAAATCTCTGGGATGCTTTGGAATTTGGCACAACCTGCAATCACAAACAGATGCATAAACACAAGATAATTTATTCCATAATCAAGCACCACAAACCAGTTTCCACTAGGTGATTTCCAAAGAGGAAGATCAACCAAATCAGTGTGAAAACCGACAACACATTCATAGGTGCAGCAGCAAAAAAAAGTCGGTTAAATTGCAGGAATAGCTGGTTAAAATTCAGAGTTATAACATCAGCTTAAAAATAGTTAAGGCAATGTTCAGGAAAAATAGGTGCAGAAATAAGAACATTACAACCAAACCACTTATCCCCTTATTTGTCTTCACAAATAAAGTGAAAGAAGGATAAAAACAACATAAAGAAAAAAGAAATTGTTCAGAAAATTAAGCCAGAATTGGAAAGGAAAGTTGTAAACTTGCTTCATTCATCCCTGCCATACTGCAGATCAAGGAGTTGATTATGCACTTCCTCAATTTGCTCATCCAAGGAATGAAACCTTGACTCACATAGCTCATGAAGGCTTCTTTGATTTTCAGCAAAGCTATCCATCCTACTCGCCATGAGTCTTTCAAATGGAGACATTGAGGTTATCCTTTCATTCATCTGATCAGAGCTTGGTCCAGCCTCATATGCTTCAACAACAAGTTCTTTTGTGGTGGCTGCAGCTTCATTCTCTTCCTCATCATGCTCCACTTGAGCCAGCTTGATCTCCATCTTTACTCACCCACCTTCCACCAATTTTGGTAAACCCCATTTTTCTTAGGGAACCACTATTGATTTCACTTGAAGGATTCACAACCTCAGACAGTTCTTCCTCTAAATCCACTTCAAAATAGTGCAGAAATTTAGAAATCAAAATGGCATAGGGATAATGGAAATCACTTAACCTTGTTGCTTTTTGCATGTGGTCCTTAAAGATGTGGATCCAATTCAGCTTTACTTTGTTCATGATGTAGTAAATCAAAACCAAATCTTCCTCTAAAAGAGTGGAATGGTTGCTGCCCCTTGGAGTGACCATCCAGGAGATGATGAAGGCAATGAGCCTCTCATCCAGCTTTAATCCTCCAACATAAAAATTCCTTACTTTTGAGAGAGGATTTTTAAGGCAACTTTTGTAGAATTGCATCTTGTTAAACTCTTCCACCACTCCTAGGTTGCCTTTATTGATTCTCAGTCCAAAAATAGCACTGTATAGAAAACTTTAACCAAATCCAGATATATATTTCCAGACATTTCAATAAACCTCTTCAGCTTTTGTTCTTTCAACAAGTTCCTCACTTCAATGAGATTTTGTTGCTTCATCCAGCTGAAGGAAACCAGATTTGGAGTATTGATAACTTTCCTACTTGTCTCATGTAGGAATTTCTCAATCAATTCAGATTCTCCTGCAAACTAGCTTTCAAGTTTACCTCCACTTCTCACAACCCTTGTTTTCATCCTCTTGGATGATGGAGGAGTTGATTCCATGATTCAATGAGAGAAAAAGAGTGTAGGAGAACTGCATAAATAGATTAGAGCAAAGGAGAAAATAACTGGTTGTTTCTTGTGAGGAAGAACAACTAATAAACACACATATTTATAACTAAAGAAGACAGTCAAAGCTTTGGCATTTAGTGGGTTAAAATTCAAACGAAAAGGAATCAAATCAGAGGCAATAAAGCAGCATGTCCATCCCTAGTAGAAATCACAGAGAGAGAAATCACATGTTGATTTGACCAAGATTAAAAAAAATTTAATTTCCAATGTAAAGAGGAATATATTCTATAAAGAGCAGTAATTGCACAAAGAATACATGTTCAAAGTTGTAATTAATGCACCATTGACCACTAACGACACTTGGAGTGATTAAAGAAGCAAACCAAAGCACAGAGAATTAAAGCAGATTTGACCACAGTGTTGTCAGGGATGAAACAATCGGTTGTTTCGAAATAACAATCGATTAAATTTCTGCAACAACAGAATAAAGTTAAAAATCAAATTCATTAACAGAAACCAAAGATACAAGGATTGAGATTGAAGCACATAATTTTTGTATTGGAATAGAAGAAATACAAAACAAAATAATCCATAACCCAAGAGTAAAAACAGTGAATTTTGATTTAAAACATAATGTTCAAGCATAAGAAAAACAAGAAATTATCCTTCAATATTATAGTACAGATTTGAAACAGTTCATAATTCCAAAACCAAGGCTCTATCTTGAGTATTTGCATCCACGAAAGCCAGATTCTACAGGTCCATCAATGTGCAATCAAAGTCCTGCAAAAAGAATATATCAAATAACAAGATTTGATCCCTTAAAGAATTTGGGACCTTTCATGTTAGATTTATCATCAAAACCATTAATATTTCTTGGAATCCATTTCAAGATACCTTTAGGAACAAGAATTTTATGAATTCTGCAAAACCTGACAGAATGACCTCTCTTCATACAATAAAAGTTTGTAACAACCGGTTGTTTCGATCTTTTAGTCGGTTGATTTTCTGGCACAGTTGAAAAAGGGTTTGAAATTCCATTCTTTTTACTTTATGGATTAAATCCTAAACCAGATTTTCCAAAAACACAATTTTAAGATGCAAGAACACTCTCAAAGTTGGATTTTCCATTTGAAAGCCTATCCACAGTTTTCACAAGGTAGTGAACCTTCTTTTCAAGAGATTCACAGTTTTCACAAACACTTGAGTCACACATGCAAGAAGAGTTCTTGTAAATAAAATCCAAATTTTCAAAATCAATTTTAGATTTTTCCAACTCTTCTTTCAGTGATTTAACTCTGTTTTCAAGCCAGTTATTCAACTCTTTCAACCGGTTGTTCAAGAGAGCCAATCTATTAGCTTCTTCATGTGTTTCTTTAAATGATACAAGAAGTTGATAGTAGTTATCACCTTTGGATGAAGAAGATGAGCTTACACTACTTGATGTTGATGCCTTCAAGCACAAATTAGCTTCTACATCTTTCGAAGAACTGGAGGAAGACACTTCATTGTCATCCCAAGCTATGTAGGCTTTCTTGGTCTTTCCTCTTCTTTCTCCTTTGAATTTTGTTTTCTCTTTGTTCTCATTGTTAGGACAATCTGCCTTGATGTATCCCTGCTCACCACAGCCAAAACATGTATATTTATTAGGATTGAAATCATTCATTTTCTTGGAATTATACCTTTTAGAATATTGACCTTTGTTGTTATTCTTCAAGAATTTGTTGAACCTTTTTTTTATAGAAAACTCATTGTGTTTTCTTCACTGTCACTAGAATCTTGATATCTTCTCTGGCCAGCTGCTTTCAGGGCTATTCCTTTGATGTGTTTATCCTCACTCTCTTTGACAAACAACCGATTCATTTCAAGTTCATGTTCCCTTAGCTTACCCAACAATGAGGTTGTTGTCATGGATGTTAGATCCTTTGATTAAAAAATGGCAGTAACCTTTGGCTGCCAAGACCTGTCAAGACACTTTAAAATCTTTATGTTTAGCTCCTCTTTGTCAAAGCTTTTTCCAAGACTCATTAGGTGATTCACAATGTGAGAAAAACTTTTTTGCACATCAGAAATTCTTTCCCCTTTTCTGCATCCTAAACAATTCATATTCTTGGATGAGAGCATGCTTTCATCGTTTAATTGGTATTTTCTTTTATGGTTCGTATTCTGGATGGGCTCATCTCTGTAGTCATCGTATTCTAATTGGGTTTTTGAAATGAAAGCGTAAGAACTCAACAGGGATCCACGCTTTCTTTGACGAATGCAAGTGCCCTCTTCACATCATTGGTTCCCTCATGTGTGACCTCAAGAATATCCTACATTTCTTTTGCAAAATTGCATTTTGACACCCTAAAAAATTCATCACAGCTTAAAGCAGAAGTTATAATATTTTTTACAATCCAATAAAACTTAATTTTCTTGCTATCTGACTCAGTCCATTCACTCGAAAGCTTATCAACAAACACATAATCCTTTTTTACTTGAGGGATAAAAGGTCCATTCTCTATGGCTTCCCAAATTCCTTTATCTGTAGATTGAATAAAAAAATTCATTCTAATTTTCCAGAATTGATAGTTCACACCAAAGAATAAAGGTGGTCTATTATTAATAGAAGCTCCTTCCCCAAAAGCCAACTTGTCAGCCATTAAAAAAGTTTTGAAAAATAGGACTTGAGAAAATTTCAAGAACTTAGCTCTGATACCAATTGTAAGAATTAATGGCCTTAACAAGAGGGGGGTGAATTGATTAAGGGCCATTTTTCGCAAATATATGTTAAGAATGAAGATTGATATTGATTTACAGATAAACGAATCAGATCAACCAAGAAAACAGAACTGTTAAACCTGTTATCAAAAAAACATTCGGTTGAAATTACGTTTTAACCGATTGATTATGGCAACAGTGTTAAAATCACATCTCAATTAAATTTTAAATGAGTGAGGGAAAGAGAATATCACACAATCAATTATACTGGTTCACTCCTTACCAGAGCTACATCTATTCCCCAGAAAACCACTAGGTATTCACTAAGTAACCAACAATAGATTACAATCACACAACACTACAAAGAGGTGATCTTTATCCCACACATCCTCTTTTCCTTTTCACACAATCACATTCAGAGCAACCTATGACCTTACAGATTCAATGTTTTACAAGTATACAAAATGAAAAACAATTACAAGAATAGAAGGAACAAATTACACCTGGTGTACAGGAAATCACAAAGCTCTTAATTCACTTCTTGAACCAATTGCACAACCTTAGGCAATCTAACGAAGCTTGAATCAAATCTTCCTAAAAAATGTTTCTTAATCTCACTTTCTGTGTATCTTCAAATATGGAGGGTAACTAGTTTTATAGCTCTTCAATCTAGACGTTTTAGGCAGTTAAACACGAGCCAAAACAGATTCAAATCAAGTGAAAACAAATTTAATAGCTTTTTGAAAAGCTGTTAAGAAATTCAAAAATCAACCGGTTGAAATGTCGTTTTAACCGGTTTAATTGGTTTTGACAGTTAGTCAACCAAGTCAAAAACAGTTTTGAAAACCCTCAAACAAGCTGAGTGTAAAACAACTGACTAAACCAAGAAATCAACTGGTTGTTTTACACTTGGCTTAGAAAAACACTTTTCTTTTTCAAAACAGATTCATTTAGTTGTGCATTGGTTTAAGAATGAACTTTACAAATTCTAAACAACCTAGAACTAAACCCCAAACACAACAGCACATGCATCAAACTTTCTTCAGAGATTTGAAGGTATTAAAGCTTCATTTTCTACAATATTGACCTGTCATAAATGATGAACTGTGTGGATTACAACATTGTAGAATATGAAGAGGGCAGGATGCACATCAACTTGTCTTTCATCATCACTAATAAACTATTTCTAAAAGTCACAAGATAAAACTTCATCAAAATTTTGGACAAAATTAAAATAAATATAGATAAACCTATCTTCACCAAAAACATAAACATCCTAATTTAAGAGTATTTAAAGTCAAATTAATTAAAAAAATTAGATGAATTGTAAATACGCTAGTTTAAGAAGATTTAAATTAACTAAAAAAAATTGGTTGGTTTGGGAAATTTGTTGTTGTGAACCACAACCAATTGGATAATGCTTTAAAATAAAAAGGATTGCTAAAATAGTAAAAACATATAATAAAATAGAAAAAACCGTGAAACACAAAAAGAATTGCATAAAAACTAAAATTGAAATGAAGATTAATCAAAAAAGAAAATTGTCCTTGTATACAACCTTCGTCCAATGATTCCAATTATATGTTTTCCTTCTTACTACTTCACAAACACAATATAATTTTAATAAGAATATCAATCACACATGATAATTATTTTTATTAAACCTTACAAAAACACAAAATATAAAAAAAAAACATAAAAAAAATAGTATATATGACTTAAATACAAAAATTTGCGATATTTCACATACAGGTTTTCAACGTTTGAAATCAACGTGACACCAAACTACCCCTCGCCGCCACTGCCGCAGAAACGTTCTTCACCATCAGCGTCAATCTCTTTTCAATTTATAATTAAATAAATAAATTTAAATCTAAACCTTCCTTAAGTTGTAGTAGTAGTCATAAAAATTGTAACTGGCGTTGAATTTATCTAAAACAGTTAAGGTATCACTTGGTGACATGGAGTGTATTTTAAATAAATATATTACATATAATAAAATTCAAAAGATATTTTCAAGTCAAAAATATTTTTTCAATTATAAAATCTAGAGTATACTTTTTAAAAAAAAAATCGAATTATAAAATTTAAAAATTATTTTTAAATTTCAAAATATCTTTCAAATTTTTAATAAAATGAAGTTGTTATTTTTAAATATATTATAAAATTCAGAGAGTAATTCAGATAAAAAAGTATTTTTAGAAGTAGGGGGTGCTGGAAGAAAATATTAAGGTGCAGGAAGAAATCTCCTAACTTGTATATTTCCGTCCTGCCCCATTACTGGAGCACAAGCCCAATTAGTGTTCTTTTTTTTTTGTTATTTTGTTTCGCACAAATAGGTATTCATAAACATCATTTGAAACAACATCAAATATGGTTATCTAAAACTCAAGAGAAATTACTACAAAGGTCCAGGGCAAGAACGCCATAATTTAGAATTAGTAACTTTCTACTATATGAGGAAAAAAATTGTACAGATGGAAGGAAGGAGAAGGATGGTTTAACTAGAATGAAATATTAGAGATTAAACATTATAACCATGTTGGGGGTTACATTGAGTATCCAGTACATGTATACATATATCTTCACAACGGGAGTAAAACTCTGCATATTTTGGCCTGACCCCTGTTCTATTGATCACAAACAGGCCACCATGTATTTCACACTAATCACTACAACGGTTGACTCTATGTTTCACTATCTCTTTACATTTGAGTTTGGGTGTCCGTCGGCAAGCGGAAACCGATCTGCCGTCTGACGTGCTCCGGGATGAGCTTAGGAAGCAGTTCAGGGGGCGCTCCATCTAACTGCATTCAGTTTTCATCTCAAAATTATTAACATGTATGAATGTACCATTGTGCAGACCATGCAAAAGACATAATGCTTTTGTTAAGCCCTTCTTGAACAAGAAACAATGCATAAGCATTGAGTATCATATCTAATACAAGAAACCAGTTAGATACATACTTCCTGTTTGAAGTTAAAAAGCGGAGGCAATAAACGACCATTAGGTAGCCGAGCATTGGGCTCACGAAGCTCGTCAAAGAAAGGATGTGCCAATGCTTCCACCTTTAAAATAGAAGCCACCAGTGAAAACTATGCAAATTTTATAGATATTTCTTAATGGTGTATGAATAATAAGTATAATATGATGAAACATGTTAACTTCAATCATACCAATTAACGACATACCAAGGCATGTAGATCTAATCTAAAAGCAAAAACAAATAAGGGAACTTCTATGTTAATGTAAATAGTTTTCGTATCAAAGCTGGATGTTTTAACTTTTAATATACTAATATGATTCAGTGGTAAATGCGCCTTGAAAGGATGGCAATGGAGGAGGCGGTATAAGGTTTTGCCCTACTTACTGCGCTGTAACGAAGTTTTGGTGAATACTGGAGAAGCCTTGATGCAAGGTCAATTGCTTCAGGAGGCATTCGCTTGTGAAAAACCTGAGCCAGGGATCGTTGCACCAAATGTGTCAATGCACCCCAAAAAAAGCTCTCAGAAAAAATGCTTCTTGTTATAAAACAAGAGGAGGGGTAACAACGAACGCAATTACCTTATGCCAAGGATGAGCTTTGATATGGGGGAATCTGAAATCTGTATAATTAGGGTTCATGCATCGAATTTCTTCTCGAGTAGGAGTGCCAAGAACCTACAAGAAAACTCATCAATAGTTATCTCTGTAGCTTGATTCGTACAATTCAGGGTAACATAAGTATAGACAACGCATCACCTTGATAATTTCAACAAGTTGGTCGACCTGATTTTCTCCCGGGAACAAAGGCTAAAGAAATATTATGAAAGTAAGAGAAATCAAGATAACATTTCTCATAAACTAAAGAAACTTGTTATGTACGGGCAACATTAGTGCATAGGTTGCCTAAAGTTTTAACAACCTGGCCTAAAAGAAGTTCTGCAAGGACACAACCAGCTGACCAGATATCAACAGAAGTTGTGTACTCTGTCGCACCAAATATTAGTTCTGGGGCCCGATAGTACCGTGAGCATATGTATGAGATGTTCGATTCACCCTTCACCTGACAAGAAATACATTATTAAAATCATACTTAATTTGTATGAGCAAATATCTGTAATCAAATTAGTATGTGATCCCAACCAATGCCCTTTCTTCTATTTATTGAAAATTTAATGAGTTGGGATCCAGTTTAATGGCAACATTAGTGGTTAGTGGCTATTTACTGAAATGCCAATTATATCACATACAAAATTAAAATGGCACTAGTGAACAAATCTTAAAAGAGCTTTTTGAATTCTATGATCTAGGTATGTTTGCGTATTACACTAGCATTACATATCCAACATTGACGAGGTAACATATATATTTAAATTAATGAAATGTACAAGAAGAATACCAACATACCAGAACTTTTGCACTCCCAAAATCACAAAGCTTGACTTGATGTGTGAGTGGATCCACCTACAGAACAAATGTACATTGGATTCAGAGTAAAAAAATGCAATCCTTGAGGAAAAATAGCAAATGAACAACTTACCAAAAGATTTTGAGGTTTCACATCCCTATGGCAAACTCCTGGTACGGTATGGATATATGCCAGTCCCCTAAAGATCTAAACATCACATCCCGACTCAAACATTACAAAATTTCAAAAGAAAACGTAAGGAATAAGAATATATCAAACCAAACTGCAAAAAGAGAAAATTTCATACTTGATATGTATATAATTTCACATAGATTAGGGGAATTCTCTGGTTTATACTACTGTAGTGCTTTATAACTCGGTAGATCGTCTCAGGGACATATTCCATCACCAAGTTCAGAAAAAGCTCATCTCTGCTTGTTGTAGAGAAGAAACAGTGCCTCAGGGAAATTACATTTGGGTGATCCATCATGCGCATTAACTGCAATTCCCGATTTTTGTATCGCCTGTCCTGCAAGACCTTCTTTATAGCCACTGCCTCCCCAGTCTCCAAGCACTTTGCCTTTGTTTAGGTGCCCAAGAGTGTGAAGCAATATGAGATTACTTGACAGCATGAAAAGCAAAGTAGGAATAGTATCACCTCAAGCTTAATATTCCTTTACTTATCCTTACCTGGAAAACAATTCCAAATGATCCAGTGCCAACAGCACGTTCGGCCATGTAACTGATAGTCTGCAAGTACCATTAGAACACAAATTTATGAAGAATAAAAGAAATGGAAACCCATGGAAACATCGACAATCTTAAGCATTTAATTTTATTTAGCCATTATAAAAATGGGAACCAAAGACAATCTATCAATAGAAGGGGGAGCAAAATTAAATTTAAAAAACAAAAAAATTAACATGCGCGTGGATGAAAAACGCCAACTTCTAGCTGACTACAAGTATTATATTTTTGGATGGATCCTTAATGAAACCCACACTGTAGTTACCGAGTCCCAAAAAGGAAGCAAATATTTATATACAGTACAAATGGAATTCTTTTAAAAGAGATTGGAAGTTGACAAGGTTAGAATGTCCGCACTCTTTTAGGTTCACCATTTTTTCCACCAATTGTGGTTGAGATTATATGACCAGTGAGTGCATGTGCTTCATTACCCTCTGCGACAGGAGCAGACATTTCCTGCAATTTACACCAGTAAACAAAATATTGAATGTGGTAAATCAGATCCTTTAATACAGAAATAGAATACAAGACTTTTCTTTATACAATATCCATAATTGCTTATTGAGTTATTTTCAATGAAATTGTCTTAATAGCAATTATCACCAATAATTTGGTTTCGAAACATTTACTTAACATGCCAACCTCATATGACTATGGACAAGTATAAATTAGTCGGACATACATATAGTCAATCTATGCACAACTCAACAAAGTCACCAATGGACATATAAACATATTTATATTTTACATACACAGCAATTTAGCAGACAATACTCGGGTTTAAACACCTATACCTATGATGCTTAATTAAAAGTTTTATATGATACTAGAAAAACTTAGAAATGGATAGATAGTCACCAATCGAAGGGCGAAGTTGAAGATAGGCATAGTGTAAAGAGCTCAAAGGTAATAAGGTATGTCCGCAGACAAAGTTCAATCAGGTTACCATGGTCCACAAGAAAGCATCAATGCCAAAATGCTTTGATATCATTTATGAGACAAGACAGAGAGAGAATATAAGAACACTTATTCCCTGAAGCAAACATAAACCATTTGAACAACAATCCACCAGCAACTCAAGCAAACCCCATGTTAAGCAAGGAACTCCACGTATAATAGAAAAAATATACAGCAAGTAATCTAGAATCAACTTTAAAAGAATCCATGATATTGTTAAAGCCATTTTAATTTCACGGTAAATTAGAGATTAAGTGAAAGCAACGAGGCCTTTAGAACAAAAATAAAACATCAATAGCCTCAAGGTTTTAAACGGCAACTTCAAGGTTTTTGGAGTGCTTGTAATTGAAATTGAGGCCACATTGACTGCAATATTAAAAAAATACAGAGAAAACCAATACTTTGAAACCTTTATTATATTAGGTAAAAATGATAAAAAAAATTGGGAGGTAAATTGTGATATATTCAAACCCATAAAGTGTCTGGAAAAAAAAAACTCTCGCAAGTGAAAGAAACCAAGGAATGGGATGACAAACTCAGGTACACTCAGCTAAGCCAAGTTGAAGTTCGGCTAAGTGCCTAGTCAGACTCTCTCTCTCTCTCTACCTACCTATCTCTTGTTTGAAGAAATGAAAAGCGCAAATTAAAGAACAGGATTCCACATTTTCACTTCACTCGATTCCGTTTCTCTTTTCTGGACCACCAAACCGAAAGTTCCACAAACTTCAATTTTTCAACTCTAAGATCTCAACTCAACCGTGAAAGCACAGTAAAATCCAAATATTAACAATGATAAGAACAATCTGTCCATGCTTACGAAATTTCCAATTCCATTAGCCAAAACAAAGCCATTCCTTCAAGGCAACGTTAGAAAAATCCCGTCGACCTCCAAGCGAACAAAAACAATGCCGGAAACGAGCAGATCGCCGTGAGCTGCGTTCGTACCGAGGCATGTCCAGCGGATCAATGATGATCCGAGGACAGTAAACGGCGCCGTTGCGCACACTGGGAAAATGGCCGAGAGCGGAAATTACCTTATTGGAGGCGGCGTCAGAGCCGCCGCGAGAGTCCACTTTCATAGAGTCATTCTCCGCTTGTGGCGGTTGTTGCGGCGGAGTTGCCACTTGCGGTGGTTGAAGCTGTTGCTGCTGCCCCAACGGCATAGAGGCCATGTGAGAAAAAAGCTCCACACACAACACAACACAAACACTCTCTTTTGTTTCTCTCTCTAAAACGCACTTTCTCTCTCTGTGTTTGTGTTTTGAGGGAATAGTAGTTCTTGGTTCTGGGTCCAGGCTTTCGAGTATATAAAGGGTGAGAGAGTGTGTGATATTAATGTGTCTCTGTGTCTTTTCTCAAGCGCGTGGGGTCGAGAGTGAAGAGCACGCTTCGACGGGAGCCCTGAGATGATACTTCTGCTTTGGAAACGGACGACGAGATGCGTAATCTGGTTGGAAGTATTTACGGGTGAAATATGGTTCGTAGGGTGACGTGGCGAATCGAAGGGAGAGAAGGATCACATGGAACTTGTAATGCTGCATCTACGGAAAATACGTATTCGGAAGTAGTAACGTTGACGTAATGGCAACTTAAAATACTGTCTACTCATTAGTTAATTTAGACTTCTACTTTGTTGGTGACTATAGTTTATTGAGTTTGGGTTATAATAATAATACTTTTTAATGTATAAAATCTATGGAACAAACCTTCCAATTTAAATAATTGCTTTTCCTTTTATGGATAAGTGAGTGCTTTGTTTTATTTATTTTTTATCCGATAAAGAACTTGCTGCTTCATATTTTTCTTTTAAATTACAAATTACTAAATTAAAGAATATAATGTTTTGTAAGTAACTAATGTTACGTGTTTAGTGAAGAAGTAAGGTGAACATTAATAATGATGATATTTTTTAAGTAAATGCGATTTGAAAATGTGTTACTTCTTTTAGAAAAAATAGATAATATAGGAAGAAAATTGTTCTTACATCGAATAAGACTTGAATGAGTGTGTTTTTTTAGTAATGATATTTGAATAAAGATGAATAAAAGATAAAGGGGGAAAAAACTGATAAATCGAAAGCGGCAAATCCTCATCCTCTCACCTCAGTACAAAATTTTACAATTTTAAATTTAATAAAGTTTCCCAATCAAAATAGAAAAATAAATTCTGAATTTCGAAATAAGACATTTGAGTTGTGTCATTTCAAAAACAATTCACCAAATCATCACTAAAAATAATCTCAATCGATATAATGTAAATATCAATAAAAAAATCTCTTCAACATTTACTAAAAATATAATAGTTAAGATTCACCCACAAATAATTTTAATCTATATTAATAAAAAGAACTGTTTTTTATAAAATGATAACTCTAATTAGTTGTGAATGAAAAATCATAAGTTGAAAAAATAATATTAAATAGCATGATTTGAACTAATCAAAATCAATTAAACATCACTCATTTGGTTGATTTGGTGAAGTTGGGTTGAAAGAGTTTTAACTACTTACTATTTTATATTTTAAATTAACTTTTATAATGATAAATTTAAATTTAAAGTAATTAGTAGATAAAATATTGATAGATGGTGTTAGATACCAATTTAAAAACTAATTTATAAATTATTAATAATATAAACTACTTTAGATATTAATAATTTTTTAGTTTATCTAACTTAGTCAATATACATTACAAGAAAAATTATTTTCAACGGGTTATTTTTAGCGTTTCTGACGGTTTTAACCTCTAAATGTTACCCGCGATTTGTTTTTCTATCCACATCTCTATAATAGATTACCAACGATTTTTACTAATCATTGAAAGACAATTACTTTCCAACGAAACCCTCATTATTTTCAGTGGTTTTGAAAACCATGTTTCTTCCAAGAGTTTTCCAAACCCCCATTACTTTCAAGAGTTTTCCAAATCTCCGTTAATTTTATTTTTATATTTTTTAAATGGATTGTTAATTTAACGATGGAGAGTCTAGTATCATTATAATAGTGGTTATTCAGTATTGCACCATATGAGCGATATAGACTAGTTAAATATGAAATAATCAACATAAGATAATTTACATACCAGCCTCCTTTGTTAACAATATTCTTTTCAAATGAAAGCTTCCAATCTTGTCAATAACCTTCCATATATAGTTGTATTATCTTAAGACCTTCTTGTAGTGTAACAGCTGAAAAAGACATCGAATATTCTTTATACAATTACCAAATATAGTTCCCTTATACTTGTGTTGTGCGGTAATATCATATGGAATTTCTATCTCCTTCTTTAAGAGATCCTAAAAACCACTTAGAATAAAATAAAGATTAATAACAAAGTGATAACAATGGCAGTAGTAGCTGCAAGATTCCAAGGAGACTGACAACTCATGTGAGTGACTTGTGCCTCAAACGCATGAAGCAAAAATTGAGCCTTCCACAGGTGGAATATGAGAGCAAGAAAATTATCAACAGGGGCGAAAGAAATAAGAATAACTGAAAGTAAAGGTCTATGTCATTTTGTTGAGCCTTGTAGGTGGTGTAATGGGAGAGCAACAACAATATATATTACATGCAACAATATATTCCCAAATTCGAATTTCGTTATAGCACAAGCAATAATATTACGATTATGTCTACTAGCAGTGGGTATAGTTTTATTATTCTCTACATTTGATTAGGCTAATTGTAACACCCCATAATTTACATATAACTATTACAATAAAAGTTCTACCAGTTTCTATACAAACCTGGAGTTTTTCAAAACATTCCTAATACATGATTAGGATTTATAAAAATACAAATATTTACATATCCATAGCTCAAAATAAAAATCTAAAACCTCTAAGGCTCTCCTGCACCTGTATGGTCATCTGATCGTGTGCATAGTACAGTCATCGCAGTTCAAACACAGCAAGAAAGGCAAGGGTAAGTTAGTGAAAATAGAATTTTATAATATACACACTTAAATCCAAAGAGAAAACCAAATTACATGATCAATTTCTCAAATTATTCAATTTTCTACAAATCTCAACAATAAAACAATCACATAGATCTCACATGGATATACACATCCAAAATATTAAACAAACAACCCAATATATATAAACACACAACATCACATTGCAAGAGAAATTGAATATTAGGACCACGTCTCTTCCACATCCAGATCTTCTAGCCTAGAGTTCTATTAAAAATTAAATTTAGTTTCCCTTATCTCAATTGCTTAATTTCCAAGCAACTTCTAGAATTTTATTCCCCACAGTCTGGATAAGCTTCAAGATTTACGGGCCTAATGCAAATTATCCAAACAGAACAAAAATTCAGTATATAATAGAATAAGTTGAGAGGATTAAACTTCTTAACTAACCCCACCAAGATTGATGACTAAATCCTAAGGAAAAACAGAGAACAAAGGATACTTATAGTAAAAATGAACTTACTCTGTTTGAAAATCTGATCGGGTAGAAATGTTTCTTAATTCTTCAGCTACAACGTGGTATGATCAGATTCTAAAATAGATGAGGTATGGAGTGAGAAAATAATAGAGAAGATAGAAGGGAGAGATGGAGGGAGAAAGAAAAAGAATGGTGCGTGACAGGGGGCAAGGGTTCTGTTGGTTTTAAAAAAAACACGTTGTTACACTAATCTTATCATTTATAGCCAAAAACAATAACATAGGAAATTGCCAGACTACTCAATAAATTTCTACTCACCTAAGAAAGGTCAATACTAGCTTTTACTTATAGTCTAGTAAAAAAAAACATAACCTGTCAAATAGATTTAACAATGTGCAAAACACTTGAATTTTACTAAATGATCAAAAAGAGAAAACTTGTAGATAGTGTATTAACATTCAATTATCATAAAACTCACAACATATAACAACCTCTTTTGCAACTAAGTTGTGATCAGTCACTTGTATTTTAACTAATTGTATACCCTTCAAGGGATTTACACAATAAGGGAAACCAAAGACAAGGTTTATACCCTAGTTGAAAACCTAAAAGAATTCGATTTGTTTTCTGACAGTTATTCAAGGGATCAATTTACCATACAAGATATTATTCGCAATGCAGTTTTGTCAATAACAAATAAGGTAAAACATTTCTTTACAATGACAAAGAGAAAGATAGATGAATGACCTAATAAAACTTGAAAATCATAAATAATAATTTGAAGGTGACCATAGTTTGCTTCCTTCGCACATATGTAAGCATATTCAAGGGAAAGTACCCATTTATTAACATGAAGAAGCTTCTTTTAAACCATAGAAATAATCCAAAATAATAATTTGAACAAGTAACTAACACACTACAAGAAAATTTGGTATAACATACAACAGAAATCTATATGTAATAGAAAAAATTTGTATGTAAAACATAGTTACATACAGATTACATATGAAAAAAATATGTATGTAAAACTGTCGTAGGTAGTTGTTACATACAAATTCATATTTGTATGCAAAGATCCGTATGTAATTGGAAAATGAGGATTTGACAAAGTCTATAGAGGCACATTACGCTCAAGAGAGGTAACACTCTAAACAAGAATTTTTTGCCCTTAGGAATTTATCATAGTTCACAAGACTTCGTAATGTCAGTTATAACATCCATAGATAAATCAAGTTTCTTACCTTTTTATTTTTCTTCTCTCCCTTCTTTTTTTCACATAATTCATGTAAATCAAATCATTGGCAAATAAGTATGTATTACAAATTAAATTATACATGGAACTAATTCTCTGAATCAAATATACTTTTATATTAAAATCACTAATTAAATTTCATTAAGCCAACATCAAAGTAAATGTAAGAAAAAGAAAGACAATAATTACAAGTATCGGTCTTCATACGAATTTGCTCAAGCCTTTGATTTGATCCACACTGAAGAAAAAAAAGTACTTTTTTTATCAATTTAACTATACAAATACACATTATAACATGCATGTTCAATAATGAATCAAAGAGAAATTCAAAACTTAAATTATATGTAAATGATACCAGAGCAAGATTCATCTTTTCCTTCCTCACTAAGAAATAGTCATATAGAATATGATCGGAACAAGCAATATGATAACCATTATTTTCTCACTATCAATTTTATTTTCATATTAAAAATTTGTTGGATGATAAAATGTGTTCCATAGTCACATTAGAGTATAAAAGATAAAAAAAATAAAAAAATTATGATATAATTTTTTTTAAGAAAGTGATCTAGTATTTCACAAGACAATTATAGTGATAGAATACAATTACAGAAGTGGCAAACAACTTGAATTCAATGGATCTAGAAATTAAGATAATTGACAACATAACTAATGACATCGAATCAAATCCCTAGAAAATTTATTCCATTCAAAGTAAAGTGTTTCAATTGATCAATGGTGTTTATTTTTTGCATTGAACATTTTTGCGGTATACTTGTTGACCTTAAACGTGAAGCTCTAAATGCATAAGAAAAACATATAAGATTATCCACAAATTACGGGTAAAATCCTACAACTATAGCGCGAGCATAGGCCATTGCTTGTTCTTTGAAAAGCATAGCTTTACGATTATCTATAACACATTGAAGATGAACTCTGTTCATAAAAAATTGGTGAAAAATATTATAAGGTATACTAAATACATCCTGAAGAACAAAGAGATGTCTTACAAGACAACATAAGGAAAACGCCAAAAAATCAATACATGGAGTTTTCTTCATGTCCATCTTCATTGGTTCTAGCTTGCTCATCTTTCACCTAAACACACCACGAGACAAGAGTTTTAATATCTTACCAAAACTGAAGAAAACATTAGCAAGAGTCACATTTTTTTTGTACTGACATGCAACACCTATTTATTAACATTAAGCAACTCTACTAAACCATAAAAAGCAATGTCAAGTAATACATTCTAGTATGGAAATTAAGTGAGAAGCCAACCACAATTTAATTAGTTGACAAGAATCAAAAATAAACTTGAAAAAGGCATTACATCAATGAGAAAACTTGGGATAATATTAAGCATGGAGTCAAACCTTTTTAAAGTTTAACTAACATCTATGAAACTGAGAATATATATGAATTTAGAAGGAAAGAAAAAGGAAATTATAGAGCAGGAGTCCCCCCATGTCCTAACTGTAGAAAAACCAGGTACATAAACCCAAAATGAAGCAAATAAACCATCTTATCCAAATATGAGAAATCGGAGAAAAATATTCAGAAATGAGATTAAAGTTATATAATTATATTTGTGTCTTCATTTATTTCTTACACTGTGAAGAAGGCAACACATCTAAAAGAAGGAAGACACTTCATTTCATTCAAACCAAAAGACTCTGTAAAAACCGACAAAGCAATATGTAATATATGACAAAAGGGATTACAAGTTATAATGGACATCAATTGGACTAATTGGAGGCATCTTAAGCCTTTGGTGATAAACCAACATCTTAAACCTTTGGTGATAAACGAGTAAGAATTCTAAAGATTCATATTCATCTTTAACAATTGTATAACCAACAATCACACTAAAGACTCAACTCAACTATTATTGCTCTTTACATTCATCATGACCATCATCATAGTACAAAGAACGGTATATTAAATTTTACTTTTACTAAGGTCAGCTTTTATATAAATGACAATTTTTTTTTACAATGCATATAAATTCATTTTCATCATCTAAGCTGACAATATAATAATAAATGAAGAAAAAAAAAAAAGAACAATGATGCAAAACCTGACTAACCATTTCTTGAAGTTCAGCTGATCGATTATAGAAGAGAACTCACTGCTAATGTTGTTTTGTGTCATATACCTAGACAGTGAAGAACACATTGTTATCAAACCAAAAAAACTAAAGATTGTTACGATGAAAGAAAAGCAAACCAGAGACAATGTTTCAAGAGGTGGTATTTGATCCTTGAGCAGAGACCTGAACTGAAACCCCAAAATGCACAATAGTTCTAGAAATGAGAATTGAGAAAAATGAATTTTTGTGTCTGTGACTGTTGGCAGAATGGGAAAACACTTTCATGGAAGACGACATCCCGACTTGTAAAAAAAGTGCTTGCATCTATATCAAATAATTTGTATGTTTTTTTATTGAGAGTATAACCAATGGAGATGCACTATTGAGCGCGCGGATCAAACTTTTGCTTAGGTGAAACAACAGTTGCATAACATAGGCAACCAAAAGCTTTTAAGTGAGAAAGTGAAGGTGGGCGATTATATAGCATCTCAAAATGTGATTTATTTTTTAGTAAAGGTGTTGGCAAGCGATTAATGATATATGTGGCGGTTAAAACGCATTCCCCCCAAAATTCTAATGGTAAATGGGACTGAAATAGGATGGCTCATGCTGTGTTTAAAATGTGTCTATGTTTGTGTTCTACTACTCCATTTTGTTGAGGAGTGTACACACAAGTGCATTGACATTCAATACCTTTTTTGAGAAAAAAATTACGCAAAGAAATAAATTTCAATCTGTTGTCAACGCGAATGGTTTTAATAGATGCCTGAAATTGATTTTGTGTAAAAGTAATGAATGATTCTAAGAGATAAAAATGTGTTGGGGTTTTATGAGGACCCCAAATGTCACAATGCAATATATTAAATGGAGAATGAGATTTTATTGTGCTTAAAGGAAAGGGTGGTCGTGTCTGTTTAGCTTTGGGACAAATACTACAATTATTATGAATGGGAATGAGATTTTTACTGATAGAGATAGGTAGTAAGAAAGATGCAAGTTGTAGACACGCAGGAGAAGGATGTCTGAGGCGTTTGTGCCATAAATCAGGATCGATCGATATTTGAGATGTGTGGGCTTGGTTTGGAAGAGGGGACGTGTAGTATAAGTCTGAGTGTTGTTTACCCGAGCCAATCATCCTCCCCGTAGCCAAGTCCTGCAAAACGCAATCATGTGGAGTAAAAACGACACAACAATTTAGTGAACTGGTTATCTTACTAACGGACATGAGATTTAAATTAAAAGAAGGAACACAAAGAACATCTTTGAGAGTGATTTTGTCATTGAATTTAATTGTGCCTGTAGATGAGATGAGCGCAGTTGAGTCTGTGGGCAGATTAACATTTGGAATAAATGATGATGAAAGTGTGTGTGAAAAATTGTGAATCAGATGCAATGTGATCGGTTGCTCCGCTATCCAAAATCCATGGTTTCGTAAAAGCAGAATTAGAAGAGGAGTTATGGGCAAGCAGACCTGCAGTGCTAACAAACGTGTCACTTTTACCGTTATTGTTGAGCGAGTAAATAGTCTTTGCCAATTGCTGAATTTGCTCAGCACTAAAGCCTTGTACGAGGCTTCTATCGGACTCGTTACTGATGCCTTCTTTGCCAGACATGATCTTTTATTTAGGAGATAAAATTGGAGAGGCTGTCAGGGCACCAAGATCGATGCAATAAGAAAATGATAAAAAATGGTAAGAAGAAAGATGTTTCTTATTCTCTTATGTGTATGGTTACATCACTTCATGTATAGGAAATATATAGGGAGTTTCTCTCTCCAAATTACAATCTAATTAGGTAGGGATACTAATCATGAGATTCTATCATTATTAAATTAATTACATATAATTAGGTACAATATCTTACAATATTGCATACAATAATTGCATATAATTTGATAATTATTATTTCCTTAATACTCCCCTCAAGTTGGTAGGTGAAGATCATGAACCCCCAACTTGTGTCATAGCGTCAAAAATTGTTCCTTGCCTAGTGCCTTCGTAAAAATATTTGCGAGTTGATACTATGTCGATACATATGAAGGATTGATTATCCCAACTTGTATTTTTTCACGCACAATGTGGCAGTCTATCTCAATGTGTTTTGTGCATTCATGAAATATTGGGTTTCCTGCTATATGTAATGTCGCTTGATTGTCACATAAAAGTTGAGCTGGCAAGTTACATGACATCTTTAAATCCTGCAACAGATATCGCAACCAAACTATCTCCAAACAAGTATTGGCCATCGCGCGGTATTCTGCTTCCGCTGATGATCTTGATACGTTTGTATGTTTTTTTAACTTCCATGAGATAATAGAAGAACCAAGAAAAATGCAATACCCAGATATTGATCTGCGAGTTGTCTGACAACCTCCCCAGTCTGAGTCGCAATAAGCTGTCAATGTCAGATTGTTTTCAGATAGCAATAACAATCCTTGTACTGGTGATCCTTTGATGTACTTTAGGACTCGAATTGCGGCATCCCAATGAGGTTTCCGTGGATCTGTATATATTGACTTAGGGTCCGAACCGAAAATGCTATGTCAGGCCGAGTAACCATGAGGTATATCAGTCGTCCCACGAGTCGCCTGTATTTGACTGGATCATTTAATAACTCTTCATCGTCTGGTGTGAGTTTTAGGTATTGTTCCATTGGAAATTTGTCTGGACGAGCACCTGTGAGTCTCGTATCCTGCAAAATATCAAGCACATATTTTCTTTGGGACATGTAAATACCAGCTTTGGAACGAGAAAATTCAATCCCTAGAAAATATTTTAGGTTTCCAAGATCTTTAATGCGAAATTGTAGTAATAGACAATCTTTAACACGCTGAATTTCTGTCAAATCATTTCCTGTCAAAAGAATATCATCCACATAAATCAAAAGGGCAGTAAATGATGAGTTATTTTGTCTTGTGAATAGAGAGTAAT
>Ga0123342_1003449_pt1 | contig 25335 bp, 16 predicted proteins | sample Turbeawhitnodule_FD_89960 | JGI IMG/M metagenome (GOLD analysis project Ga0123342, IMG submission 89960) | Root nodule microbial communities of legume samples collected from Mexico - Turtle bean Mexico white nodule | ecosystem: Host-associated > Plants > Roots > Nodule | place: Mexico: Nepantla... | reverse complement strand
TTAATTATAATATTAAATTTAATTGTAATATGAAATTTAATTATAATATGAAATTAAATTATAAAACAGAATTAAATAAAATATTATAAATATTAAAAATAAAATTAAATATTTAATATTTAAATTATGACAGTCATAAAGGTTATCATAAACGCCATACTATACCGTATTAACTGACGTTTATAACTGCCACAATTTACGTTGGAATTGGTTTACCAGTTTGAAAATTACGACATTTATAACTGACGTAAATTACACGCTTAAAACTGTCATATTATACAATGCATAATATGGCGTCTGCTACAACGATTCTCATTTGACTGCCACATTAAACTTTGTGGCGGCAAGAATGTTGACGTTATGGGGTACCGCCACATATGTAAAATGTGGTGGTTATAAATGCCAGGTTATACGAAAATAACCGCCACCATATACACGTTTTTTTTTTGTAGTGTGTCAATTATGTTAGCTTTCTCTAACATTATATAACAAGCTTGGTCCATTGATTTCTTTTGTAGACATCGTCTACCTTCTTAATGAGACCTTAATATAGCTCTTTCAAAGATTGAACATCATCTGGAGAATTCCTTGAGACATTGTCTGTCATTTCCAACTAGTATTATATTCACTCTTGTCATCATGTTACTTTGTGTAACATCATCTTTCACTTTTCTAAGACAATTGTCATATGTATTTATTGCATCATATGTGTTTTGGTAATTTTTGCATTCTTAACATTAGAGATAATCTTTTATATATTTTTGTTATCATTAAAACATGTTTGGAGTCTTTTATCACGAGATTGTCTAAGATTGATTATATTGTCTATAATCTTAACAATTTCTACTTTGCTGATATCTTGCTCGTCTTGAGCGTGTACTTGTTAACATTGTACTTTTGAATACTTTCTATTCTTGTATAAATTCGAACCTTGTAGCTTGAATAATCTATAATTGATGTTTGCACAAATCTCACACGGTTCTTCCCTATTTTCGTATTAGACGCTCAAAGAGGAAACTTCTGATTTGAAGATTTCTACGTGTCTTGAGTGTTTATTCTTTAATGTTGGTCTTCAAAATCATTCTATATTTGTAAATCTTTAATATTTGAAACTTGATTTTTCTTTCTTCACTATCTGCGCAAATCACGTATTGTAGCTCCTTCGTTTTCAAGTTAGATGATCAAAAAGGAAACTTTGACTTTGAATTCTTTTGCATGTCTCAAGTGAGGTAAGTAATTTCTAGAAACAATTTGAACACCATAATAAATACTGATCATGATTTAAACAAATAGGTATCAATGAATCAAATTCTTTAAATTTTAGAATCATAAATTATAAAAACCTTCTATAACAAAAATTTCATTATTAGTGATATATTTTTCAAAAACTTTCAAGTTTATATAAGTTTTAAACGTTTCAGACTTTAACCAAGTTTTCTTTTGTCAAAATATAATTTAAAAAAATGAACTAATACCAAGTTGAATATACCTCTATTTTATAAAACCTTCTATCTAAACATGGTAAACTTGAAATTTATTTCTTTTGTATCGTTTAGGTGTATCAGTACATACACAATTTTATAATCATCATAAAATATATATTTCATTAAAAAACCATTAAGACAATCAATATATACAATTTTTGAATTGCTCTATTTTACCTTCAAAATACAAAAACTTTCTAAAATTAATTTATCAATTTATTTGAATGAAAACTATGATTTGTATGAGTTAATGTTATCAAATGATGTTCGAAAATAATCAAGTAAGGTCAGAAAAAATTTCAAGAACAAATCGAGTTTAGACACTCTATAATACGTTAGAATGTCTAACGAGTAGAAAATGAAGTGACTATCTAATATGCAGAAAATTAAGTGACTATCTAACGAGTTCATGGTAATTGTTTGTCTAACTCATCTTGTAATCTGGAATTGTCTAGCCTGTTGAGCATCAAGAGATTGTCTAACTAGACGTATAACACATCTTTGTACTGTGAGACCATCTAGCAGTCTTTGCATAATTAGACAGTCTAACACTTCTATTGTAAATTGACTTCATTTCCATGAACATAGAGACTGTCTAGTAAGCTTAACTCTGAGAGATTGTCTAACAATTTTAATATTGCAAGATTGTCTGACAAGTTTAATCTTAATAGATCGTCTAATGTTTTTGGCTAAGTCTACACAATAATAGCTTTGTTAAAAAAAAATCTTAGCACACCTTATGATATTTTTTTATCATGAAAACTCATACACTCTTTTATCATAAGACTGTTTAATAGGTATTAGATTGTCCAACCGGTAATATACCAGTTAGCGTCTTAATAGTATTAAGATAATTTCAATGGATTGAAATGATATTTTAAAATATTCTTAACAAAGGTCTTTAAAGACTGGAGTGAATATTTTAATTGGTTATGTCATCAAATCAATTTGTTAAAATTACTTAAAACCTCAAGTAATTATGTAGAAATATTTTAATTTGTTATAACTAATTTTTAGTAGATAAAAATCTCTTAGATTTTAAGGATGTTGCTATATGTTATATGTTATGTTTTTAACAAATTGAAAACTTTAACTAATCCATTATTCTTACCTTAAATAAAATCAATCTTTTAATCCATTAAAATTGATAAATTAGTTTTTATAAAGAGTTTTTCTGTGAGGTTTTAAAAAACAAGAGAAAACTATTGAAGAACTTTCACATAGAAACATTTGTAATATTTGAGAGAGAAGCTTTTCTATGCAATTTTTTTTTATCAATTATAGCTTCTCTTGAATATATATCACTAAAGGTATTTCAAAAAATCAAGAGAAAACTATTGAAGAACTTCCACATAGAAACATTTGTAATATTTGAGAGAGAAGCTTTTCTATGCAATTTTTTTTATCAATTCTAGCTTCTCTTGAATATATATCACTAAAGGTATTTCAAAAAACCTTTTCAAACTCAAATTTAAATCTCAATTAAATACATTTTTGTTTTCATAAAATATCTTTTGCAAAGATATATCAATTAAGTTCATTGTGCTTTAGATAATGTTTTCAAAACATTAAAGCACTACATTGTGATTAAATATGATTTGTATAACTCATCATAATCAAAACACTGTTTAGAACACATTGAATAGTCATTTAAGCACATGTAAAAACTGAAATGATTAAGTATGGAAACTTCTCTGACACTTGTTCGTCCAACATATGATCTTCTTCTGTCATGTTCATTCGATCATCGTCTGGTCTATTAAGGCTCATGCTTTACTGTGTGTAGCTCGTTGATCAACATCGTCTGATGCATTTACCTTTGAGCACTTCGTGTTTAGATTGCACCTAAACTTAAGTATGATACTTGATCCATTGAGTTATGTTTTCAGACTTCGTCTGCCTTGAGATCTATACAACCTGTTGCATCTAAGATATTCTCAAGGTTTGATTAGCCTTTTGATATCATAAAACGTATTTGAAAGTTTCACTGATGGGATAATCTAAGATTGAATTGTATCAAGAAAGATCAACATCAACATAAAATTACTCAAGACACGAAAGAGGTATTCGTAACAAACATTTTCTTTTGGAGTCTCTAATGCCAAAATGATGAAGTGCACAACGAGAATTGTGTAGTCTTTAAGTATTGCATTTAACTAGCTTCAACGATCATCATTTCTGAAGACTATATGAAGGAATGAAGTTGAAGAAGATATAAGAAGTGAAGAACGATGAGGAAAGAAAATCAATTCTGATAAGATATAAGATTCACATATACTGCATATAAAGTATCTAATCATTCGGGTTGTGAGCTATCTATTGTAAATTATTCACTTTATGAAGTATACCTAATGAGTTTTTACGGTTCTCTCTTTGATATTGTTTTTCTAAGACTGGTGTACCTGAAAAGGTCAGGATTCTTGTTTCCAAAAGTGTGTTAAAACTTGTTGCAACCTGTAATTGAATTTCAATATGTTATTTTGTATTCTTGAGATATCTTAATCAATTGAAATCTTAAAGAATTTCATTCTAAATATATTTTTTTAAGAAAATTTGAAATTCTAAATATATTTTTTTAAGAAAATTTTGAAAATTCAATTATTCTTTTTTAAATTTGGTCTATCTTTTTAACAATATAAACACATAGGTAAAATGTTAAAAGAAATAGTGAAGTTAGGATTCAAGTTGGAATTGACATACTTAAGGTTGAATATGTGTCATACACGGCAAAATCAAGAGTTAAAATTTCTAACACGGTAAAATTTATGAAATTGCATATCAACAAATAATTAGATAAAAGTGTAGAAAAATTGCATAATATATCAAATTAAAGTATTTATATAAAAGTAAAATGATAGTGGTCCCATTTCTTAGTTTTGGAGATTTGTGAAGATGTTGACAGATCTTTACAACAATGGAGGACTAAAGTGCAATAAACTCACATATTAAGGATTAAAAATATAAAAAACATGAGCAACATTTGGACGGAGAATCCAACCATTTTTGGAAGCATTACATTATAAAATTCTCCAAAAATGTGTTGTAAACATAATAAAATAATGGGAATTTTTCTTTTCTTAAAATAGTTTAATAAAATCCTTAAACCCCTCCTAAATTTCATTATGCTTCATCATGAGGTCTTACTAGACCACCTAATTAGCTTCCCTATTTGTCAAAAAAGTGATCACAAACCATGGAACTAGATGTCCTAATTGAATAAAAGTTGGTAGAAAAAATTTAGAAAACTTATTCTTGTCCATTTTTTGTTCATTGCATTGGCATAGTTGGGTCCAACCTAGATGTACCTAAATGACAAAACAAAGTCTAAAAGGTTGAAGAAAAGAAAAAGGTATTCATCTCATATTCTCTAATCTTGTTATTTATATATGGAATATTGTTTACTACCCAAGTTACTTTCTCTAAGAATGATGATCATGTCAAAAGTTCCACTTTCTCTTTCTCCATCTTTAGACCTTCTATTGTAAGTTTCTCATTCCTACTTCATTTCTAGGTTTCTCACTACAACTTCAAAATTTAAACCAACAAAATAGAAAATTAATAAAATATGGTGGAATAGCAAATTGCTTTCTAAATTTTTTATTTCAACTCTTCTTATTTGGTTTACAAGGATAATTGACAAGTTAAGAGAGGTGGAACAAATTTACTTTAATATTTGGAAAATGATATCTTGACACCAGTTTTATTTAAAAAATGATTGTTTTTTATTATTAGAGTGTCAAATATACTTTATTCTTAGTTTTATTCTTAGTTTTATCTTGTAAGAGAAATTTATACGAATTTTAAAAATGTATGTTTTACATACTTTCACCTCTAAAATAAAAAAACAAAAAATCGTATAAATTGTGTGAATTTACATATATACCCTCCAAATTATAAAACAAAAGAATGATGATCCTTTAAACATAGTAAGAGAGTTTAAGATGTATAACGTAACATAATTGATTCCGAATATAACATAAGTCTTTTAGATTTTCTTAGTCATTTTAAAAATATTATTATAAAGAGTTATTTAGAATTTGCTTAAAATTCCTTCTCCACAAATTCAAAAAAAAAAAAAAATTACTTATAAAAAGTCTAAATAAATTATTATTACTAAGTAATTTTATTCTAACATCATCTTTGAATAGTCTTTTGCTAATTTTATTACATGCATTTTGTGGTAATCAATTTTGTACAAATAACATTGTCAATTTGAAAATTCTTTTGGATAGTCACAAACTCACTACTGATAGAAGCTCATCAAATTTCACTGAGTCATAGATATCTCTTTTTCTTTTGCTGCGTTATTTTGTTTCATCTTTCTCCCCTTTGTTGCAATTTTGATGGGATTGAAACAACTTACAACCTTATTATTACTCACTTGAGTCCTTGTTTAATTGCTGCCATGCGAATTTTCTTTTATACTTCTCATAAATGTCTAGTATTAGTCATGCAGAGCAGAAGATGCAGAACCAGAACACCCATTGAAGAAAAATTCTTACCAATTAGATTTCTGCATAGTTTCATCAGTAATAAGGAGAATTAATGAAGAAAGTTTTAGTGATCACTGATCAGTACCTACATACATACTCACTAAGATGTAACAATTATTACAGACAAGGTACTGTCACTATCCATGATTTTATTTTGTCACTTGAAAACAAAAGAAAAAAAGCAAGAAAAAAAGGTCTCTACTTTGCTACTTTGATCTGAAAGGGATCATGAGACCTAGTACATTAACATGAATTTCCATCCAATAAGAGTGAGACAAGGAAAACCAAACCCCAAAACACATCACGGTGTGTCGTGTGAGTCTCTCAGAAACTATTAATTCAGACTAAAATGTTGCATAATTACTAAGTAGAGGGACCCTTTCAACCTTCAACCTTCATGGAGTTGACCCACCCACCTTCCCTTTGGGTACATCTATCTTTGATGAGAGGTATAGTGGGATACAGTAAAGTCCTTAGTAGAGACACTGTTATGCACCAAAAATATCTCCCAAAAAACTTGTCTCTTCATAACTTAGTCTTTGGTGGTTGGTGTGAAATTGAATCTACACACATGATCATAAACTTGGACTCGCGATTATTTCCTTTTGATGTGGTTTAGTAAAAAACGTTGGAACATGAGGAGACAAATTTAGAATTAAAAAAAAAAGGAAGAAAAGAAGAAAAAGTCATCTAATTGAGAGGAGAAAGAGATAGTAATAGCAGCAAAATCTAAGGTGGAAGGAAGACAAAGAGGGCATCGTCATCTTCATTTCCTGGAAGGAAACAAAGTGTACAATTTGAGTAAGCTATGTACCTTTCAAATGATAAATCATAGCTTGAAGATGATGATGATGATACACAGAAATCTACTTTTCAGTTTGGGTTGATTTTTCTCAAGGTAACTGAGAAACTCTAGGTGAAGTGACAGGGAACAATGGCAAGAGTTGAGGCTGAAATTCTCTTGGAGTTGACATGGGAGAGGGATGCAGGTAGAACCCTTTTTCAGCTATGGCTTTCTCTTCCTCTGAGGAGGAGCTTCCCAGTGAAGGTGAAGACTTGTCAAAAGGGTCATCATTCAATGGAGTGACAGGGCTGAGAGTGAGGGAGGGGAAGTCAAGCAAGCTTGGGGAGAGGATCTCTGCCTTGTGGGGTGAGGAGGAGAAGCCTGAGCTGTGTGCAAAATTGGGGACCAAGGTGTTGATCATGAGGGTGTTCTTGAGGTTGCTGTTCCTCCTTTCATAGAGCTTGAACCCTTGCTGCTTGTTTGGTGTTGTTTTCATGGGAGGGATGTTGAAGGTCTTGGAAGATGGTGGTGGAATTGGATCTTGTGGCTTGGTGGAGTCTGCTGAGCCAGTGAGCATTTGAACTACCTGTTTGAAAGAGGAAGTGTCAGCTTGAACAAAGGTGGTGGGGTAAGGGGTGCAGTCAGATCTGGGGAAGGATTTTGGTGTGGTGGGGATTTGGATTCCAATGCTATTATTACTGGTGCTGTTGATGCAGTTGTTGCTGAGATTGGTCCTTGGTGAGTTCATGGAAGGTGGGGTTTCTGTGTCTTGGAGCCTCAAGCTGATTTCCATTGATTGGAGGAGGGTGAAGTGATGAAGGTGTGAAGAGAGATCAAAAGGGTGAGGGTTGGTTTGGACTTTGGATGAACATTGAAGAAGAAGAAGAGAGATAGTAAATGGAAGAGTGAAAAAGAAGACTTGTTGGTTGGTTTTGATTACTTTTCCTGTTTTGTTTAGTTGAAACTTTCTTCTTTCTTCACACTATTCTTTTATTATTATTATTTTTTATCATTTTCTTATGCTGATGATGACATATTCTTTGTCTATAGAGAAGTGTAAGTAATTTAACTTTGGTCTTTTGGTGGGGCTTGGAAGTGTGGTTGAAGAGAGAAACAAATGGCTTTGGGATCAATAAATAAAGATAGAAAAACAGAAAAAGGAAGATTAAAAAGTCTTGTTTACAGCTGGTCCATACAAATTATGAATTTTAATTATATAAACTAAACTTTATTCTCCCTCCATTTTTAAAATACACTATATTTTTTTTATAAAATTAAGATAACAAATAAATAACTCTTTTACTAAATTATTTTTTACTGTTAGATGAAAAGTTGATGTGCCCTTTCTTGTTTAAAAAAAGTAGCTTTTACAAACAGTGTTTTCTTTCTTACACAAGAGTATTTGCTTGTTCAAAATTCCTTTCATGTTTAACAAATTATCAATTTTATTGTTTAACCAAACAAAGAAATTATTAAAAAATAATTAATCTTGAACGAGAAAAATACTTTTAAGAGATAATTAATAATAATAATAATAAAAATTAGTATTAAATTATGTTTTCATTAAAAATGTAAATATAGATATACTTTACCACATTTGTTTTCACTAGTAAATAACAGCACAATTGTTTTCTCTTATAAATATAAACATAACTTTATAAGTAATGCAGAAAATAGTAGTTTAAATGTTCAATTATTGTCTAAGCATATTTTTAGAAAATATTTGCATTTAATTTTTAAAATATTTCTAACATACTAAATATTTTTAAAAAATTAATTTTATTAAAAATAAAAATATAATATAATTTTGATGAAGTGCTAAAAACAACTAAGGATAAAATATAATCAATATAAAAAACGAAGACAACTAATTAAAGTGTAATTGAATCCTACCTATTGTTTTTATATCTGTTTTCACATTTTTTTTAATTGTTTGTTGTATTAATTAGTTTTTTTAAATATCCTCAATTAATTAAAAAATAAATATCTAGTAAAAAAATATTAAATATTGAAAGATGATACGTAACAATTAGATAAAAGTAAAATAAAAAATAATTTGGAAGAATTTTACAAAATATTAACAAATTTAATATCACAAACTAAAATAAGTATATGAGAAAATAAAATAATTTTGTTGGCATGAAAATAGTGCGAAATTGCATGATGTGTGAATGGTTGATTGGGTTGTGTGTTACATCTGTGATGCATGCTTATGCAACAAAAGAATCTGTGATGTTAGAATTAGGAATTTTTGGGCACAAGCATCGATCAGTGCGACACCACTAGCAAAGTGCTGAATGATTATTATACTATGGGAGTTATATAAAATATGAGAGTGGGGGTTTGACTTTAGAGACTCAATTCTACTATTCATCATGATGGGATTGGTAAAGAATGATATTGTTCACTTACGTTTAATATAGTCATACACTACACACTTATTTTAAAAAAAATAGTTTCGACCACTTATCGGATATTTACATTCGTAAAACATTAAATGTCGAATTTAAAAGATATTTGTTAGATTTAGAAAAATTATAACACGGTTTTAATATAATTTTAAAAAAAATACATTAATTTTTTAAAAGTTTAAATTTATTGTATAAATTTTAATTATGATTATAAAAATAAGAAAGAATTTTGTCAAAAAAAAAATCTGAAAAATATTTTGTAGATAAATCTCTATTGTCAATTTATATAATTTATAATTATATAATATATAGATTCATGTCCTTGTGTCCTATATTTTATAGATTATATGTATTTTTGTGTCTGTATTCATCTCGTATCAGTGTCTGTGTCAGTGTCTATGTTACATAGGTCATATTGTTTAGAAATTAAGGTCAATGACAATTTATTTACTTTTTCTTTCTTCAACTTATTTAGATATTTTTTAAAAATAAAATTGTGATAGAATATTGATTTAATAATATTATTTTTCAAATTATAATTTTTGAGAAAAGTTATTAAAATGTAAATCTTCATGATAAAATAATTTTAAAATTATATTATGTCACGTTATATATGGTTACACATTTTAGAGGTGAAGTTTATTATTATGTAGTTGTGAAAATAAGATTTTTTAAATAATAAATGTATTACATATCGTATATTGTGGTGTGTTGTGTGCACTTTCTAGAGTCCAATTTGCACGAACCAATGTCGTTCGGTTATGACCAAATCCAACTCTGACATGCACAACACGGCTATCACCTAACATGGACTTTAACATGATGGTTACGTATTCTTTGACTAATGATTAAGAGTTTTTATCATTTTAAACGTACACAAAATTTAGGAAAAAATATTGACATGAATTTAAGATAATTGACCATGAATAATTCATAATATGATGAAAAAAATATGAGTATTAAATAAGGGTAAATAAATGGATAAGTTAAACTGAATTATTACCATAAACAAATTGTATTTTCCAGCAGAAGATATCTCTTTGTAGTATTTCAAAAAGTTTTCATGTAAATACATATTATCTACTAATTGTCAAAGGTTTAAAATATGTATGTATTCTTACACATAAGTAATTATTCATAAATAACTAAAATATAAAAAATTATTATTAAATAAAAATTAATTTTAAAGATCAAAATAATTAATTATTATATTCACTAAATTATAAATCATTTTATAAACTATTTTTTTTTATATTTATAGTAGTTTATATTATTAATAAAAATTTATAAAGTAGTTTTTAAATTAATAATTAATCGTTAGTTATCAAAGTTTTAGCTACTAACTATTTTATATTCTAAATTAGTTTTTATTAGTCTTTTAGAGACTATTTTATAATCTAAAATATTAATAGCTAAAAATTTGATAATTAATTTAAAAATTATTTTATAAATTTTTATTAATAATAGAAAACACTTTAGATATCAATAATATTTAGTTTATAAAATAATATATAATTTAGTCAATATAATGACTAATAATTTTTTTCTTCTAAAATTTTATTGTTATTTAATGATTTTCTTGTATTGATAAATAATTATTCTTAAGTAATTAATGTCGATAAATTGATCCGGAATTCTATTATTCTTAAGTTACCTACGAATATTTTTCCATGGGCAATACTACATTACGAATCCATAGGCAATGAATATTAGGAGTGGCAATGCGGGCAAAAAGCGGGTTGGGTTGGCCCGCTCCGCATAGAATCTGTGGGCTGATTTTTGTAGCCCGCCTCGTATAAGGGTTTGTCCGTGAGCTTGCGGGCCAGCCCACATAAGAATTTTTTTTTTAAAAAAAAAATTAAATAAAAATTTTGAAATTTTATTATTTAGATGCATTAGGTAAATTGTTTCATAATATTATTTTCACGAGACATGCATAGTAAGATGTTATTAAAATTTTCGAAATGTGAAATATGAGGCTACATGAAGAAAATATAGAGGTGCAGAAAAAAAATGTATACGTTTTAAAGTTATGCGGGCCAATTCGCCCCGCCCGGCACTTGACCCGCGCGGGCTGCAGTTTATGTGGGGCGGACCTAAGCGGGCCAGCGGGTTGAAATAAGCAACCTGTCCCGCGTTTTTTTCAGCGAGCCGCGGAACAGCATGGCCTATCCCACTTTGCCACTCCTAATGAATATATATGTAATGAAACTATTCGTGTTACTTTAGTAAAATTTGTATATATTGGCAAATAATTTTTGTATGACTTTACAAGTGTAAATCGTTGATAAAAATATTGGTAATTTATACATTTATTAAATAATAATATTTTTTATTTCATATTATTTTTTTTATTCTTCAATGATGAATACAATCTAACAATATTTAAATATATAAAGAGTATGTCAATCACACACAAAAAATGGTTGATTGTGTATTAAATTTTTTTATGGAAACATTTCTAAGCAAATCCTGAAAGGAAAATTCTTAAACTTTTAAGTTTCTTGAAAGAAACTCATATTTTTCTTCTCTTCAAGGAGGGTTCCTTGAAGAAGAAAAGAGAAGATTACTCCCTTGTTAATGACCTCAAAAGAACAAGTTCATATGTGCTATATCAAATCTTCATTTAATTTCAAGGTGAGTTTTGCAAGAGACAATGAGCTTTATATATAAATGTCTAGCCCTCTTGCACTCCATATACAATGGATGTGGGACATAAAACACAAAAACAAGGGTGAACAAGGAACACCCCAAATTAGCCTATTTTAGGCTTATTCCATGTGACGTGGGACTACTATGCACCCTCTCTTGTGTTGACTAAGGTTTGGAGGTGTTTGGTCATCCTTCCTTATGAAATAAAGAAGTTGTATTCGGAAATGGAAGTAAAGGTGTGATAGAGTTAAAACCATAAACAACCTCAAAAGGAGAAAAATTACTTGTCTTATGGATTACTCAGTTATAAACAAACTCTACATGAGGAAGATGTTCATCTCAATACTTGTTCCCCTTTAATAAGACCCTCAATAAATTGGGTAGGAACCTATTCACTACCTCAATTTACCCATCAATTTGAGGGTGACATATGGTAAAGAACAAGAGTTTGGTTACAAGTCTTTCCCAAAGAATACTCCAAAAATGAATTAGGAACTTAATATTCCTATCTGACATTATAGCCTTGGGTAGACCATGCAGTCCGACAACTTCCTTAAAAAAAGTATTGAGATATGGCTAGCATCATCTACTTTGTGACATGGTATAAAATGAGTTATTTTACTAAAACAATCCACTACCACAAAGATAGAATCGTAGCCATTTTGGTTCTTGGGAGACTAAGTACAAAATCCATACTAATGTCAACCCAAGGGGTACTAGCTATGGGGAGGGTTGTGTAGAGCCCATGAGACATTACTTTAGCTTGAAGACAAACTAGAGCAAAACCTTCGAACATCTACTCTCATGTGTAACCAATAAAATTTGTTTTTCAAGAAAGTAAGAGTTTTTATCAACTCATAAATGGCCCACGAGACCTCTCTCGTGACTTTTTTTTATGAGAAGCTTGCTAATGGATCCTAGGAGTATACCCATTTTATAAAGATACCCTCATAAATGTGACCCATTAATATGCTTCTTGAGACATGGTGCAAATGTGGATGCAAAGTTGATGTCATTCCTTTATGTTATCAAAGCCTAAGATTTGAGAGCTTAGAGAGATGAGTAATGCGTGTCTTCTAGATAAGGCATCAACTTCTAAATTATTTTTCCCTTTCTTTATAATAACATAAGGGAATTGTTCCAAAAGTTTAAGCCCCTTACCATGTCTTTTATTTAATTTCCCTTCTCCTCAAAGATACTTAAATGACCCAAGACCAATGTGTATGATAAATTCCTTGGTCACTAAATAGTGCTCCCATGTTTTGAGGGTCCTTATTAGAGCATAAAGTTTTTTTTGTCATAGGTGGGATAGTTCAAGGTGTGTCCATTAAGAGGTACATCATTCTTAATAAGTTCATTAAGAGGAGTGACAAGTGTAGAGAGGTCCTTGACAAATCTTCTATAGAAGTTAATGAAAGCTTCAGACTTTTACCACATTTTTAGGTGTGGGCCATTCTTGGATAACCTTTATTTTATCGGGGTCTACATGAACACCATCTTTTCCAACTTTGAAACCAAGCAAGACCACTTTTTCCTTACAAAAGGTACATTTTTATAAGTTGACAAAGAGGTGTTATTCCCTAAGAATAAATAAGACTTGTTTAAGATTACCTATGTGTTCATCTAGACTTCTACTACAAATTAAAATGTCATCAAAGAAGACAAAAACAAATCTTCCTATTCAATCCCCATGTACACGATTCATTGTTCTTATAAAAGGGCTAAGAGCATTGGTTAAGCCAAAAGGCATGACTAACCATTCATATAGTTCAAACTTGGTCTTAAGATCAATTTTCCATTCATATCTTTATTTAATTTCTTATTTAAGGGTAACCATTTTCAAGATCAATATTGGAAAATATATTCACTTTATACAACTCATCTAACCTAGTGATTAGGTTCTTATATTTTAGAGTCAGGTTGTTGATGGTCCTACAATCTGTACACATTCTTCATGACCCATCCTTCTTAAGGACAAAAACAAATATAATCTAACTGATGGATTTGATGCCTATATTTTACAATGATGTTGTTGATGGCCTTACCAATTCTCCATGATCCATCCTTTTTAGGGACTAACAATGGGACATCACAAGGACTGTGAATCTTCTGTATCTAACCCATCTTCAGCAAGTCATTCACTTAATTCTCTATCTCTTTAGTCTTTTAAGGGTTAGCCCAATAAGTTGGCCTACTGGGTAGATTGGCTTTGGGAATTAAGTTAATTTGATGTTCTATTCCCCTCGAAGGTGGGAGTCCATGAGTAACTTGCTATGGAAATAAATAATCATTTTAAAAAAATTTGTACCTCATGTGCAAGAGACTCAAGGTCATGACTCGTGGCAACAAGTGTCTCTTTGCAATAGAGAATGAAAATAGGTTGTTCAACCTCAAAGAGATCTTTTATTATTTTTATTGAACAAATTCTCTGGATAGGACACAAACCTCCAAACTAAATTCTTTCCCACCTTTTATTTATGCATGAAAGTATTTTACTTTTCTTTTTCTCTCTTTTTTCTCCTCTTCTAACTTTTTTTTTTCATTTTTTTTTGGTCTTCTCTCACTTGTTGGGGGGGTGATAGGACATAAGACTATCTTTTTGCCCTTCTGAGTGAAACTTATTTAGTTGGTGATGAAATCATGGATATATTGCTTATCAAATTTCCATGGCCTTCCAAGTAAGACATGTCTAGCTTCCATAGGAACTATGTCACACACAAATTTAGCTTTGTAATTGCCTAATGGAAATTGGAATACTTTCTTGTTCATTAACTACCATCCCACTGTCATCTTTGATTCAGTTTATAAGGTTTAGGATTCAGTTTATAAGGTTTAGGATGGGGTGTAGTAGTTAAGGCTAACTTGTCTACCAACCTTGAGCTACAACAATTACAATAAGAACCACTATCCACAATAAAAAAAAAAGTATTTTCAAAGACTTTACATTTAATATGGAATAGGTTCTCTCTTTAAGATTATTCAAGCTTAATATATTTGCCTTCAAGAAGCCTTCTCACCACCATCAACAAGTCTTCCTTCACAAGGTAAGGCTTCCTCTTTAGAACTAGAGTTTCATCCTCACCAAGTGAAGATTGAGATTCTTCTTGGCTTTCAATCTCTTAGTCTTTCAAAACCATGATTTTCTTATTGGGACACTCAAGCATAATGTCCTCTACCAAGAGATCGAAAGCACTAGATATATCTCGCTCTAGTTTCTTTAGATGGTTATTTTCTATATTTTCTATATTTTCGTTTTTCTTTTTCCTTTTGTTTTTTCTTTTTCTCTTTCCCTTCCTTTCAATTTGGATTCAAAACACATACCTTTTCTAGTTGGATATTCTTTCTCCAGTTATGTTCATCATCTTCCATGTGTTAGACGCTCAATAAAGAAATATTGGTTTTAATGAAATTTGTGCGTCTTTAACATGTATTTTCTCTTTAAATAACTTTATTTATATGTATGAACTTTTTTTTGTTGAGGTTCGAATATCACTAAACTTGGATGTTTCAATTTCTGCATTATTCATTTTCTTCTTCATGTCAGATGCTCAAACAGGAAAGTTCTGATATAAAACTTTGATAAGTCATGTCACTTGTATATGCTTTAATTCTTATTTCTCTTTGTGTATATTTGTTCGCAACCGCTTGATATTACTTTGATATTCATCCGCGGGAATCTCGCTTCTTAGCTTCATCTCTTTTCTATTAGACGTTGAAAATGGAAAATTTAGCTCTCAATTCTACTCACGTCTGAGTGTGCCATTGATAATATATTGGAACAATATCAATATTAGTGAACATAATAATTAACAATTTAACTCATGGGTATCACTGAAACAATATCTTTATAATATTTTTGAATTATTGAGACTTTCTTTTCTCAAATATTTCTCCTTGAATGAAGTTTCAAATTTTTTCCAAGTTAATATAAATTCTGAATGTTGTAGTGTAATGACATTTAACTCAGGTAGGTTCCACCAAATATATATGAAAAAATATTTTATATAAAAAATATTTATGCAATGTTTTTCGAAGACATTTTAGTGAAATATTGTTCACTCAACAACTTGCTAATATATTCTTAAACTTAATTCTAATTACACAACTATATTCGGAAAAAATTTATAATCAATATGGAAATTATTTTTCATTCACAAAACATTAAAGCATAACATATTTAAGATTTTTAGATTTATCTATATTACGTTCTCAAATACGAAAACTTTCCCATTTAACCATTAATCTTATTTGAAAATAACGTTTTATATGATTTAGAAATATCAAATAAGATTCGAAAACATAAGAACAATGTCATAAAATATACTAAGAATGCAAACGTTTAATATGGACACTTCCCTGACATAGTGCTTCATCTGACGAGTAAAAGATATTTGTATCGTCTGATATGTTCAATCTTCAGTGTTCGTCTAATGGCTTGTAAGTAAATGTTTTGATATCGTCTGCTTTGTGATATCCAAAGAGTTCGTCTGACAAGATCTTCTAATGAGTCGTGAGCACTAGGATTGTCTAATAAGATCTTCTTAACTACTTCATCTAATTCATTACAAAGGGATCGTCTAATGCAGTTTTTCGACATCGTCTGACTTGTTCCTTAACATTGTCTAACGGGTTTTTGTTGTTGTATCATCAGATACATTAAAGCTGGTGGGTCTTGTTCATCTTCTCTAATGTTTTTGTCTAATCTTATATTGCATACGAGTGAACTTTGTTATACCATAACACATCTTATAGTGTTTGTTATCATCAAAACACATAGACTCTCATATGAGATCTTCTACTAGGGGATAGATCGTCTACTGACTTAACAATCTCTCCCTTTTTCATGATGAAAAAAACTAAAAATCAAATGAAAAATCATTCACAAAGTATTTATCAATGTATGCAAGTGGAATAAGATATATCAACCAAATTACTTATTTATTTATTCCCTAAAAGATATTACAATCAATCAAAGTAAGGTTCAAAAAAGGAAAACTCAAACCAAGAATCTTTATTGAAAACCAAACCAATATTTTCTTAAAAAGCTTCCAAACTTTTATTTTTAAATTATTAAAAGGGTTTGTTGGAAGAAATCACCACTGCTGCAGAGGTTGATGAGGTTGGTTAAACAATTGACGAGGATGATTGGGTACTAACTCAAAGAGCAAGTCATTAAGATACTAGTTAAGTTATTGAGAAAAGGAGAGTGAATGACTATCTAATCTCTCAGAAAACTTAGACTCTATAAGCTATAACTCAAACAAATCACCCTCCCTGAATCGGATGATTCAGCCCACTCGTAGTGGTAGATGTTTCCTTAAAACTGTCTACTCAAACGCTTTTATCGAACCGTCTATTGCAACTGAAACACAAGATTAGCATAAATAATAGTTAAGTCTCAAATAAATTCAATTAGATGAATCTTATTTAAAGCAGTGGATTTATGCATGATTTTAGTCCAAGACAACTATGATTAAAGGTTTCAAGTGTGAATAAAATTATGCTCATCAATTATATATGTATTGACTATTTGTAAGTTTATAATTATTAGTTGATTTATTCAAGTATGGTATACTACAAAAAGTGGAAACTTGGAAATGATGTATACTCACAATGAAGAACATTTATGTATTATATTATTTACTTTATCCTTAGAACTTAATTTTATTTATGTGGAATCAATTCTTAGTTCGACTACCAATGATTTAGTTTCTACTCTTTTTGAATTAAACTCGACTTCTCACCAGATGTATATGGTTTAGAAAATATAAGAAATATGTTTAAGTATTTTATGATGAAAATTATTCCGTGGCTAGTTTTGGTTTGGCATACCACTACTAATTAGTGACTTCACAAAAAGGGGCATATGTATGTTGTGAGGTTAGTTTATAAATTTATTCCTTGTTGATAATACTATTCCAAATATTTCAATCATCCAAAATAATGAGGCCAGACAAAAAGAGTTGTTCTTTGTATATGTATGTATTTTTTGTCTATTTTGTAAATGGATTGAGACCAAGTGTCTCCTATAATCTTATTCTTCTTTTGCTGAAAAAAAAAAAAAACTCTCAAATCTAGATATAGTATCTCTTTCGAGTTTGTGAAAGCATTCTTATACTTTCAAGAATAGCTCATAATGGGGAAAAAAGAGAAGAGGCAGGATCACTTCAAACTAACTTTAATATTTGGCTCGTAAACTGTGTTAAGAGCGTGCTTACATTATGGCTGTCTCCTATTTGGCTTGTTTTCTCTTTCGAGAATGATACTATCATCATCACAAACAAGAAAACATTCAAAATTCCATATGGTCATCCATTTTTAGAAACGTAAGCTTGCACTTATTTCGTTGATAGTATGCAATTCAACCCACAAGGGGTAATAGCTCCATACCCCTTCTATAAACATGCAATGAGAATAGCCATGATATTGGCTTTTGGCACGCTATATGATCTTGTACCTTCTATAGAAGTTATTAAACTTTTTCAAAAGTTGAGGTTTATAATAATTCATTTTACTTTAGTTTTTTCTCTAATAAATTCATGCAAACAAAGTTCAAAGTGAAACTCTCTAACATTTACACAAATGCTTCCCGAAGCAACCAAAGCTAGGCTTTGCTCAAGTTGCATTCATTCATTAAATGAACGTTATACCAAAGCAGGGTACAATAAAATACAGGTCGAGGGAAAGCTTTCTCTAAACTAGATACATTGATTTACTGTAATTATTGTCCAATTGGTTAAGAGCTGCTGGCACACTAAATCACAAGTATAATAAATTGCCGAAAGCACAGCCAAAAAATCTTGGCTCCTTGGAAAGCTAGTAACTGATCATAGTCCCTGAGCAACAGTTTTGAATTCATTCAAGCAAGATTGGAGTATCTTCTGACGCTTCATGAGAGACTCTCGTTCACTTTGTAGCACATCTATGGCACCAGGAGCTACAAACATGTCCATGAATTTCTCATCGTTCACAGCAAATAAATCCAACCCAAGAGCCACGAATATCCGGTCTCGGCTGCACAAAGTAAGCAGAACAAATAAGGAATTACTGTTCCATAAGAAATGAAAGTTTCATGTACTAAGGTATGTGGACCATGTAGACCATTTATACAGATTTATTATGTCATGTAATTGCAGAAGTGTACGCAAACTTAAAATAATTCAGGGTTCAACTATATGCAGCCCCTGTAGTTGTTCCTTTTTCAAGTTTTAGTCATTACATAATTTTTTATAGCCGTTTGCGTTACTAGAAAAAAGTTGTAACAGTTTTATACCATCGACAACTCTTCTCTAGTACAAGTGTTAAGAATCAAGACTTGACTAAAATTTCTCAGGGAATAGAAATTAGAATAGAGATAATTATAAGGACCGAGTGAATAGTTTAACTAACTAAATCGAATGAAGGAATATGAAATAAAAGCTACTGGACTATTTACTTGGATGAAGTTATTGAGTAACAGCCTAAATTCTGTAAAACAAATTAAATCAACCAGAAAATGAGAATAAATTCAACTGAGTTTATTATTAATGAGAATTGCATGATGCCTTAAATGAAAAAGTGGCTTAAATTTGGACAAAGGGCATTTAAATAATTGTGAAGTACTACTGAAGAGAGAAGATGCTACCTGAAACGAAATCTAGTTTAAGTTCCGCATTTGGATAAAATTACAGGCATAAACTGATTTCAAACAAGGCAGAAGCTTACCAAGGGGTTAGAAATCCAGAATTTAATGTTGATGTCACGCCTCTCTCAACAAGAACTTCACGAATACGTGCAAAATGCTGGGCAGCTGATATACAAATATCCGTGTAAGCTGAACCAGATCTCTCTCCATTTCCAAATAAAACGCCACCATTTTGCAACGTCACATAGTCAGAATTTTTGGAATTCCCTCCCATTCTGGACGCTCTCTTTCTTGGCCCCACGTCATTGCAAATTCCAAGCTCCTTTTTAACCACCCCATATGCTGCATCACCTGGTTGATCAGGAGATGGGGTCTCAGGGATAGTTATGTGACTTTCTCTCAAGGCATCTCTAGTTTCTGCTGCTTTACCTGGTGTGGTTTCTTGTGCATTGTTTTCTGGAGGTATATTTTCCTGATCCCTCCTTGCATCACGGGAAGCTGAACTAGTATCACTTAGCTCAAGGAAAAACGAAGAGGCTGAAGCCTGGCTGAATTTGTTATAAGAGGGTTCATAGTCATTGAAGTAGCAGACCTGTGAGTATGGACTAGTAGCTGAATCAAGGTGGTGTCTTACAAGCTGCTTGCAATTCTTGGCAAGATTCCCTATGAAGCGATTGTAAGCACATCTTAAAGCAGCATGGAAACCTACATAGCCATCCATGTTTCCCCCTGTAATCCCACCTTCAAGGAACAAAAGCACCAGTCAGAGTCATTTTCTAATCAGTTACAGGGAAGCATATATGCAAAATCTAAGAGATAAAATTTAACAAGATCATTCCTCAAAATAGACAAGAGATAATTAAAGTAATTCCATGAAATTGACAAAATGAAAATGAATTATTATACCACAAGAACATAGTGAAAAAACGATAGCATAATACTTTTTTATTGTTGTATGATTGTATCATTTCAGTTCTTGGAGGACAAGAAAATATCCAACTACCTAAACAAATCAAATTAGTGTTTCAACTCCTCCCAAATGGCATTTTGTAAGATCTTTAAGCTGAAGAAACCATACCCTCTCAGGGGAACGTGATACAAAACGGTATCTTATTAGAAAGAATATGGGATTTCTCCCTCAATACAGTGTCTAACTTGCAGAACTGCAAGGGTCTACCCCTCCCAACCCAAAGGCCTAAGTTCTCTCACAGTTGACAAGATGGCATCCATCTTTTATTTATATACAGCTGGTCTACTAACAAAAACCCACCGTCAATTGGACCTAATCAATTGCAGTTCCATTAAATAACCCTTTTATTTCAGAGACTAAAATAGCTACTATCGAAGAATGACAATGATGCCATGATTTCGAACAGGAAAAGGAAAAACTATCCAAGAAAATTGTAACATTCAAGTAACGAAGACAGAACCTAACAACTAAGGAGCTTCACTTACATTCTAAATCTCGAATACGGTTTCTTTCTAAAGCCAAATCAAATAAACTTCCCAAGACAAAAGCAAGTCGGTCACAAGCAGTGTCAAGAAGAGGAGCAAGCCATGATTTAGCAGCGGCTCGAGCAATCTCTGCAGCAGCCTCTGTTCTTCCTCTTCCCCCACCTCGACCAGCGTGGGCGAGTAATATATTTGCAACCTGTTATAAAAGATACCCAAGAATTGGAAGTTGAAAATTGAATGAAAAAGATAGGATGTTCCTCACACGTTTATGAAAAGTAAATCACCTTCTCCCTCGACACTGACGGGCATTCTATGGAATATGCGGCACAGCGAAATTCATGCATCACCCTCTCAAATGCAGCTCCTCCATAAAGACGAAGAGTAGCATTGGGGGGGTTCACACAGGCAATGACACCAGGCCAAACCCCAATACCACTTTGTGACCTCTCTTCTACTGTTGTTTTCCCCCACTGCTCAGGGGAAGGATCTGCAGCACCATCAATCAATGCACCCTGGAGAAGTGCAAACGAAATGGTTAAGTTCAAATAAACGTTCGCAATCTTTGAAACCATCTTTCGAAAAGGATGCTTAATATTGTAGGGTCATTTGTGTGCAAAGAAGCTACATGACTATTGTTTACTTTTGAACCAGTGTCCAAAGTGAAAGGTGTAATGCAATAAAAACTATTATTCGTACGTTATCCATCAGGAGAAAACAAATGAAAACGCGAAGAAACTTGTTAAATAAAACTAGCCATCAATGAAGAAAATGTTTCAATAGAAGAGTGTTATCACAAAAAATAGGTTCATCAACATCAGTTCATCCCTGGCAAAGTATATTTGACATAATGTTACCCACCACATGGTTGCTGATAGAAGCCACATGCAGCATTGCAAATTTCCTGAGATGGGAAACATCTGAAGTGGCCTGTATTTTCGAATCCATTCTAGCAAGTTCAGAAGTCACTTCACTGCAGCGTTGCTCTAGCAAAGCAAGCGTTGCTGGGGCGGCTTCTTTGTACTTCTTTTGAAGCTCCGACTCCAAAAAATCTCTCAGACGACCAAATCCAATATAGGATTTGAATTTTTCTTCATCAAAACCTCCCTTGACACCCTCACGCAAATGACGAAGAACCTCTGAGTCCACCTGAGAAATCTGCCTCCTGAACTCATCATTTGAAACATTACCCCTATCCTTTGGAAGTGCCACAAAAAAGGGGTGAGTGCTATCTCCAAGGTAACCACTCGCACTCAAATAGCGATCCACTTCCCACCGGTCACCAAATTCCTGCAAGCATCGGATAGCTGATCATTAAAACCAGTCTCTAAAATACAACGTACTATGCACCATTATATACTTCAAACTATGGTGTGATGAAGGATGCAACATCTTAGTGGCTGCCACTAATACAACCACCTCAAGTGGCCGTTACGGCTGACTGCATTGGCCACAATGCAACCACAAATGCAATCACAATTCAAATCCGTTCTTATTTAGCCTAATGGCAATATCATTAACCTCAAGATATACAAAGATTGTGGATTACATACTAACAGATTATTTTTCTTTCCTTCATAACTTGATGATTAGTGTGATTCATTTAGTCCCCAACAAAAGAAATACCACCACAAAAGTCATATCCCATTAAGTGAAATCAACTACATGGATCACATTAAAATAAATACTAAATTCTAAGGAATATCATTCAACATCAAATCTCTCTTTAACAATTTCTGCCAAAAAACCAATAATAGATTGTCAAACTTTCACTGTTGCAATAAAAAGGTTTCATCCATACCTTTAGACGGTTGTCAAATTTGGAGACAACAATCACTGTCCGCCTATATGTTGGGTCAATTTCGCGAATGGCATCCAACCACAACGAAGAGCACCACTCAACACTACTTTGCTGAAGGAACAAGAGTATGCGATGAGGAGGACTAGCCAAGGACTTCACCATGGAAAGGATTTCATCGGGTGTGTTCTCTGGCTCACCCTTCTTTGCCTGCAGGGTCAGATGAGTTCCCATGAATACAATTCAGCAAGGATAAATGTCAAACCTTCACTTCTCACTGGGCAAACATTCCAAGAACTCACCTTAAGAACAAACCCAGGTGTGTCAATAATAGTAAGGTTAGGACAATGTGCATACTCGGCTCTCATTACAATTGGCTTGGGAGAAACTGCTGCCTTGGTTTTCTTCAAAAGTGCCTCAGTTCTGGACTTTATAATGTCAGCAATCGCAGATGCCAAAACTAAGGGACTTCCATACTCTTCTGAATCCTCCTCCTGTGTTTCCAAAACTCGAGAATAAAACATATTGGCAACCCAAAAAAATTGTAAATTCAAAACCAATGTTGTCAAAGCTAGACCACATCCAAATAGTCTAACTTTGAATCAAACACCTACCAATTTTTTGTTTAATCTTCACCAAATTAAGTTATTCCTTTTAAAACAATTAAAGCTTAAAACCAATCAAGCCGAAACTGGCTAGGCGTATAAAAAATACAAAATATAAGAACCCATTTTAATTTTTTCTTCTTCGTTATAGAATGAGAACGAATTAAATGGAATGTATTATTAAAATATAATGAAACAAAATTATCCATTGGATTTTTGGACGTGTTACCATTGAACGACACAATGGTAACCATTGAATAAATATCTACATTAAAGCAGTGTTTTATTCAAATTTGAGAAACTATTTTGTTTTTTCTTAATTTTGAGAGATTAAAACCGAATTCATCCCAAATTTTAGAAACTAAACACATAGATCTTTCCATTGTATGTCATCCTCATTTTATCAATTCATATGACAAAAATACATTTGTCATTAGTTGATGTTAACTACATGGATACACAATCTCATTAGACTCAATACCATCATATCCCTCTTTACAACTTCCTCCAATGTTCTTCTTCACGGACTTTTTCTCCATCTTTTAACATTACTAAAAACTATGCCATTTAATAATATACTCACTGGTGCTTTAGACAACTTTCTTTTTATTCACCAGACACCAGTTTTCTATCATCTTTCCTCCATCGGTACTACACCTTAAATAATGGAACGTGAGAGCAGTATATTCCATTCCTCTAAACAAATTGTTGGAATTTTCAATATCGGGCACCAAAGTTTCTCTTCCACAACTTCAGAAACCAAATCCACCAATAGTTAGAATTTCAAGAACTAAGTACATATTTGGTTAAAAGATACAAAAGTACTCTTAGAAATTATAATAGAAATGTGCGCGTTTCAAAGCAAGAATCGAGAAGAAAATGTATGTTCCTTCTAGATTAAAAATACTATGAACTCTCCCAACTTTAATCCAAACAAGTATAAATATATTGTTATACTACACCCAATGCCACTCTCCACTCTGACTCATGCACCATGAAAGAAACATTCAAAATTCTTAAACCCGACCGAACTAAACACTGTCTCTACCATACATGGATTCCTGAAAGAAGAACCACTCTGCAACATTCAATTCATAAAAAGAGAGTGGGAAAATTAAAAACCTGAAAGCGACATCGGGGTTCGAGAGCGGAGGCGTCGTGAACCATCTGGAGTATGAGGGGTCTGCGAGTGCCCATCTCGACCTCGCGCACGTTGAACCGGAATCCGAGGAGCGCCTCTAGGAGCGAACTCTTCCCGTCTGACTGGCCCCCGACCGCCACGATCTCCGGGATCGACATCGTCTCGCTGAACGCCACAGCCGCGGCCTGCAGCCGGTTGTACGCCTCAAACCGGGACTTCGACTCCGCCTGGCTCCGCCGGCTGCTCGCCTTGGACGACGGGGTTTTCGAGGGAGTCGCTATGAATGAGGGGGGAGTGTCAGAACCGGCCACGGTGGAGGACGACATAGTAGCGACGGTGACGGAGGTGTGCTGGTGTGGAGTGGAATGGAAAGTACGGGGGAGAAACATGAGTTTGAATTTGAATTTTGTGATGGGTTGATGCGGATTTGAAAATGGGCTTGGGTTACAAAAGACCCAAAAGAAAGGACATTAGCCCATTTTTCCTCCACCTCTATAATTTTGGAAATATCAATTTTACCCTTCGAAGTATATTTAGGCATTGAATGGTGCTAGGGTGTTTGTATTTTAGGCTTTGTTTGGATTGAGGAGGGGATTTGTGAGGAGGGGAGGGAGTGGATTTGTGAGGATTAGAGAGGATGTGTGAGGATGTGTGAGGTTGTTTGGATTGAGGGATGATAGAGTGGATTTGTGAGGATGGTTTATTCTAAATTTACAAATTTATCCTTATTATTAAAAAATATTTGAATAATGAATTATGATTTTTTTTAAGTTTGAATTAATTAAATATTTTTAATATATAATATTCATAATTATTTATATTTTTTAATAAAAAAATTAAAAAATATAATGAAAATATTTTTGTGTTAAATTGAAATAAATTTATTAAATA
>Ga0123342_1003448_pt1 | contig 25337 bp, 16 predicted proteins | sample Turbeawhitnodule_FD_89960 | JGI IMG/M metagenome (GOLD analysis project Ga0123342, IMG submission 89960) | Root nodule microbial communities of legume samples collected from Mexico - Turtle bean Mexico white nodule | ecosystem: Host-associated > Plants > Roots > Nodule | place: Mexico: Nepantla... | reverse complement strand
TTATTTCCTAAAATAAGTTCAAATATTTTTTAAGATTGGTTGACATATCTATATCTTCGCAAACTACATTGTCTAACATGACTTACTAAAATTGGAAAAACAATCAGTTGTTTTTAAATTAATCTGTTGAAACTGATTCTGGAATTTATTTCCTAAAATAAGTTCAAATATTTTCTAAGATTGGTTGACATATCTATATCTTCGCAAACTACATTGTCTAACATGACTTATGAAATATGATTACTTAACTATCAAACAATCTGAGAGCAAGTCTAAAGGGAAAGTGAAGATGAACGACAACATAAATTGTAGAAAAATGTAAATTGCTTGAAATGTAAAATGCATAAAAAGTAAATTGCAGAAAATTAAAATGCAAAGAAATTAACTTAAATAAGGTAAATTGCATAAATCACAGAAAATGTAAATGACATTGAATTAAAATGTAACTCAAATGAAAAGAACTTGTAAACTAGAATTATAAAGTGTATAAATGTAAACAAACAACAATAAAAATTAATTGAAAACAAGAAATACAAAATTCAGAATTTGAATAAAAAATAGGGAACAAAAACAATGGTTATTAATCTTCATCTTTAATTTACAAGAGACCCAAATTTAGAATCCTTAATACTCAAGAAAACACAACCAATCAATTTTTATGTTCTTGGACAACTACTTTTAGTCGAAAATAGAGTTCCTAAAAATATTTTGAAGAAAAAAATTACTAACAGATTGCATTTTTTACATGATTTTTGTTCATTGTTACCCATTTCCAAAACCAAATTCAACTTCGAACAATAATTACAAAACATTAAACATAAAGAGAAGAAGAAACGATGGAGAAAAACGTAGAAAAAAATGAAGAAGTTTTTATTAGAACTGAAATGTCAAAAATAAAAAATGAATAACAGAAAACTAAACTAATCTACTTCACTATCTAAGTCCCTATCTCCAATCTACTTTTCTTTCTTTCTCTATGTAATCAATTCTATTTACAGAGTTTCTACATTAGAATGAGTTTTAGCTTTGGTAGCTAACGACCCCTAATTCCCAGTTATATCATAACTAACTTCTACAACTTTCTCTTTTCAAGCACTATTGACCGTCTAAAGCCAGTTACTGCTACTGATGACCATCTACTGCCTTTTTCTAGGAAAGGTTTGACCTTATAGAGCCCGTTTCTATAGTTTTTCATCATTTTAGCTCCCAGTTTCCAAGTCTCCCTTCTTCAAAAACTTTTTCCATGATTCTTAGATTAATCCTTTCCAAATTAGCTCTTCAAAAGGTCAAAACATTACATTAGATAGTTCATGAAAAATAAAATCTATAAGAAGTCATTTTTTTTTTTGTAAAAACGCTACTTTTTTTGTGTGCAGAAAATACAAATATAATCTAAAAGCATAAAATAAGAACAAAAGAAACCTCAAGGAAATGCAATTAGTTTAAAAACATACTAATAAACTGAGTTATCAGGGTTCTACAATCTTATTAAGTATCTAATTTGTCTTTCACTAAACTTGAACTATGAAAATTATATTTTAACTTCAGTAACTAGTAACAGTGGATGTATGAAGAAAAAAAAAGAATTTTGAGTATATTCTTCTGATAATAAATACTTTGAACAAATTTAAATTAACTAAAATATATTGGAAATATCAAATTGAGAGAAAGTTGAAGTTCAAAATACTTTATTTGCCCCTTTTTTTTTGTGTAGTTCTTAAAATTGTTCAATCTTTATTAGATTTGTTAAAATTAGGTTTTGTATTTACCTTACCAACATATTATAAATATCTATGATTATTTTTGAACACCTAAATTTGAAGAATTTAGAGATCACATATACACTATTAAGAAAAACATGTATTTTTTTTTATAAAAGCTTTCATGTTAGGCAACATTATGAAACTTGACATCTCAGCTAGGCTGACACCTCAAGTAACAACAATCATCTGCCATCACATGAGAAAAGTATTATTAAAAAAAAGAAGAAAGAAAATACAAAAAATATATGGGGGGACTAGACCAAAACCCATATGTTAACAAAAACATTACATAGGTAGACTGTACCTATTCATAAAGAATTCTAAGAACAAACTAGATGGAAGCCTATTATACCAATGAAATGATTCTCTATGAATAAATCCTAAATTAGTTAACTTATCAACACACGCATTCCCTTGACGAAAAATATGAGTAACCCTAAACCTAATTTTTCCAAAGTAATTAAGACAAATATTCCATTGATTACGAAGCATCCACGGTACATTAGTCTTAGCAGTAAACGCAACACAAACCAAGGCAGAATCACATTCAAGCCATACATTATTAAGCCCTATCTTTTGAGCTTCCTCCATAGCATGTATAACTCCATAAATCCTGCAACCATAGTAGTCTGAACTTCAAGAAACACAGAGAAAGCACCAATAAACTCTCTCATAGTCCCACGGAAAATACCTCCACAAGTAGCAAGACCAGGATATCTCCTAGCAGCTCCATTAGTGTTAGTTTTAACCCCTCCTGGTGAAAGGAACTTCCATCTAACAAGACGAGGACGAAGAACTTTACCAGTACGAGTATTAATATAAAAAAACTTAATCACGTTGAAATCCAACATATCATTCTTCATTGAAGCTTTAGACGAATTTCCCACAGACAAGTTAAATCATTAATTACCGAAATAGCCCTAGGAGCATCAATCTTATCCTATAATCTAGCATAATTCCTCATACGCCATATCATCCAAATAGAAAAAGTTATCGCAACAAGCTTAATCAATTTAACCAAAGGACTACCATCACTGTTAATACAAGAAAGAAAATCATCCTTATTAGAGAAATGAGAAGTAAGAGAAATCTCTCATACCCAACTCCAAATATGCAGAGCATTAGAACATTCAAAAAATAAATGTTGAATAGATTCCTCGTGCTTTTCACAAAGTGTACACATAGAACATATATGTAAACCTTTACTCTGAATATGTTGATCTATAAGAAGCCTCCCATGAACAGCTTTTCAGAGTACTAGAGTTTTGGAAGGCGAAATATATGAAGACCAAATGAATTTACCCCAACCACAGGGAACTCTTGGTTCCAAGAAAAAAGTCATAGTCGATTTAAGAGTGAAACGACCAAACTCCTTTTCCTCCTTAACCATGTTATGATTAAAAAAATGAGGCATTTGCTGTAAAGACAAGGGAATATTTCAATCACAACCAATCTAAAACTGAGAGTATGTATCCAGAATGCAAGCACCATTAGATATCCCTGCAATATTTGCTAAAGAAGTACTAGAACACCATTTATTAATCCAAAAATTAATAAAAGTACATGTACCAATAGTCCAAAAAGTATAATCATGTATAGTAGAATAAAAATGCTTAATTGCCAAAGAGATGATGATCTATAAACCATTCTAAACTCGTATTTTGATTTAAGAACCCTGACTTTCAGAAGAAAAGATCATGGCATGTTGCTACAAACAAAGTTCCAAGCAAGCTTAAGAAGATACACATTATTTTCATGATGAAGATTAATAATCTTCAAACCTCCATTCTCAAGAGGAGAACAAATCATAGCCCAATTAACGGTAGTTATGCATTTTTTCAGAATATTACTAGTCCAAATAAAATTTTGACACCACTGCTCAACTTGCTTAAGAAGTGAAACAGGCTATTTATACATATTAAAGCTATAAGCCAGAAATCTAGTAATCACCATATTGACCAACTGAATCCGACCCATCATGCTAAGAGATTTACATTTCCAAGATATTAGCTTCAATTTGACTTTATCTTCCAAAGGTTGAAGAAATCAACACTTTGGAGCACCAACAAATATAAGCACTCCTAAATAAGTGAAAAAACAACATTCTTGATTTCCAAAAAATTAGGACATTTAATCAACATCATATTCTCCTCAAAGGAAACCAGCTTAGGAATATAAGTACGAATAAAGTCTTCTATACTACTTGTATTCTGAATATCAGAAATAGACTTAACATAAAGATTTTTATAAAAGTCCAAAATATGATACTCAATAACCTCATTATCAACACTACAAAAAAAAATCACTTTTAGCGACCACCAAATTCGGTCTCTAAAAGCACTATAATTGGTTGTTAAACATATTTGTGACCGAAATAGTCACCAAATAAAAATGGAAGCGAAAACCCTAGTTACAAAGCCTTTAGCGACCAAATTATAAAGTGGTCCCTAATTTGCAACCGAAATTTTAATGGCTAAATCGGTTGCAGAAAATTTGGTCACCAAAATTCAGAAACCAAATTAGTGACCAAACTTTTATAAAAAAAATCGGTGTCTGAAATAGAAGGTGATAATGACCACCATTTTCGGTCGCTAATGGATTAAAATAATTAATTAAAAAAACTTTTGGTGGCTAATTCGTTGGCTAAATGGAGATCCTTATTGAGACATATTTGATTTCAGTGGCTAAATATTTTTTTTTTAATTACAACAATCGATTTTATTTCGGACGCTAAACAACAACTTTGTAAATATAGCCACCAAATCGGTTTCGGGGGCTATTTTTATATGTATTAATAATACCTATTTAAAATGGTATTTTGACCATTTTATAAAAAAAAATTTAAACCTGCTTATAAATACTCAAAATTCAATCAAGCTAATAGGAGTGAACTTCAAATACATAGTTTAAGAAGGAGTTCTACTCAAATTAAAAGTAAATCGTATTACACAATGAAAACTATTGAAAACTAGTTAAAAGAGTCAATTCTATTATATAATTCAAGATACAACTAATCTTCTTCTAAACTGTCATCTCTAATATGGTCTCCTTTATAATGTCCACTGGTAGTAGGATTTGAAGAACCTGATATGAGATTATTGATTTGAATGTGTTGTATGATGAGTTGCATTTGCTCATTTTGTTTGTGCATGCGTTCACTTTGCTCTTCATGAGTTTTCATCAATAACTCCATCTTTTCTTCAAGTGTCTGCACCTTGACATGTTTTGTCATAAGTTCATCATTTAGCTTTTGAATAATCTCACGCATTTCTTCTATTTGATGGACTACTGGAACTTGGCTTGTAGAAAAGTGAGCACTTGTTGAACTATTAAACCTTTTGCTCAATACACCATATACATTCCCTTTTTTTTATTTCCACCTCCAACAACATCAATGTATATTTCATTGTCATCAATAGAGGCAACATGAGAGTTTTGCAAAGATGCGCTTTCAAGCATTTGTTGTTTTTGGGCTTCTTCTTGGCGTTTCTTATATTTCTTCTGAAAATGAAGTCAAACTGATTATTGCAAAGAAAACATATAGTAAAAATTAAATTATAACTTAAATTTTAAACATACTGCAAGATTGCGAGTCTTGACATTGACCCATTGTCCAGTCTTCAATTTCTTCGTTCTCTCTACAACCTCCCAAGCAGTTGGTTATCGTTCAAGCTCCTTAGTCTACATAAATTTAATAAAAAGATATAATAGATTGTATTTAAATTACATATAGAAAGAGAGAAAAAAAATATAATAATATTACCATTTTCTCAAAGTGAGTCGCGGTAGATATGGAACCACCACAGTAGGCTAAGGCTCCCTTCTCAACAACCCGATTCGCCTTGTCAATAACACTCTTGTTTTGGAATTCTGTAGAACGCCAATGTTGGTCCAAGGTTGCTCGAAGAAGTGGTGGAATCCAGGTCCCCTTATCTTGACCATGCCTAACTTTATTCATAGCATTTTTAAAGATACGAAAGGCTTTTGTATAAAAACTGGATCTAATAAGTTGGTCTTATTCTAGATCCCACCTATACTCTTTCTGCATGAAAAATAAATTAAAAAACAAACATTGTAGAAAAATAAAATAAAATTTTAAATGTAATCATAACTCAAATTACCTTAAACTCTCCAAACCATCTATCTCTAAGCTCAAGACGAACCTTCTTCCAAATGGGACTGGGTTCATCATATTTTTTCTTGATGATTCATGAGATTACATTGGAAGGTCCATTTGCTGGTGAAAAAATGTGTTCAAAACATATTTTCAAAATGATATATTAAAATCAAAACATAATGATGAATTAAAATTATATTAGAATATATTTACTCTCCTCTTTCTGCATGAAGTCGGGGTCTTTGATCAACTACATTTCCAGACTCGTTGTCAGGTGTAAGAGAGTCTTGTATCAGTGAAGGTTGATTCATAGTTGGCTCTATAGAAAAGGTAGTACGATTTTATTCTCCTACATGATGTTCAATATCTTGTCCGTGAAGTGTAGGAAGTGGGGGTCCTTCATAAATAGGATGTGTAGACCCCATAGTTGTTGGAAGAACAAACAAAGGGGGAATGTTAGTGTTGGGTAAAGATAAATCATCAACACGAACACCTCGACCACCAGGATTAGGTGGTCTACGACCACCACCTCTACCCCTTGGTGTCATCTGCAAGTAAAACATATTACATATATAAGATGTAATTAATACAATAATCAAAGTGGATCAATCAATTTTGAATGAAAAGACTCAAACCTAATTGTATTTTCTGAAAATTTAGTTATTTTTGTAAAATTAAAGTTATTTTAAAGAGATAATTTTATTTAAATTTAATTATGCAGTGTAATTTCCTTTTTTTCAAAGGATTAATTTTATTAATAATAATATTTAATTAATTTTATTTAAATTTAAGAAATTACAAATATAATTGACACATATTTTTTTAAAAAGAAAAAAAAACCAGTAGTGAAACTAATTATTTTTTAAACGGATGACTACTCATGAATATCCAGACTCTGGTCCTTGTATAGTTTTTAAAAATAAAAATGAATTATTATTATTAGTAAACTAAGAAATTACATTTAGCGACCAAAAGAAATTTGGTGGCTAAAAAATGAACGTATTTGGTGGCTGATTCGGTAACAAAAATAAACAATTATATTTAGAGACCAAAATAAAATTGGTGGCTAAAAAATAAACATATTTGGTGGCTGATTCGGTGGCAAAAATAACCAATTATATTTAACGACCAAAATAAAATCGGTGGCTAAAAAATAAACATATTCAGTGGTTAATTTGGTGGCAGAAAACAAGCAATAATATTTAGCGACCGAAATAAAATTGGTGACAAAAAATAAACATATTTGGTCGCTAATTCGATCGTAGATACATTTTTCCCAGTTTATTCAAAACAGTCACCACTTTAGCGACTAATGGTTTTGTCACTCTCATGTTCGGTTGCTGATTCGGTCGCAAAACTAACTAGCATCATTAATAATTGAGTCGGTCGCTATTTCGGTCGCAAATTTGACACTACGGGTATTCAGTGGCTATTTCGGTTGCATGTTGCGACCACTTATTTTCGGTCACTGAATTCGGTGACTAAATTGTTATTTTCTTGTAGTGTAATCCATAGACGATGAGTCCCACTAGAATTATTTCTCCTCTTGACCACAACATGGAAAAAAACAGTATTTTGATCCCCATCTTTAAACCATAGCATCTTAGCCCTTTCTTTCCAAAACAAATATTGAAAGTGATGAGCATGATCAAGCTCCTCCTTAGCAATCTTTTCTTGACAAAGAAGCTCATCAATATCAGACAAACTAGTAGTCTCTAAGGTTTTTGAATACCAAGGAGGAGACCCTGCTTAAGAAGAACTGCATTGTGAACATTACCAAAAGAATTTTATTTCATTCTCGAAACTCAATTTTCAACCTTTTTAACTTATGTTGCAAAATAAACATAGGACAACCAATAACCTTATTAGCCCAAGAATCATGAATAAGCTTCGTACATGAAGTGTCCTAAAGCCATATAGAAAAGAAATGAAAATTTCTAACCTTCCTTAAAGAATTACTAGCAAGGCTAACAAGAATAGGGGAATGGTCAGAACAATTTTTAACAAGAACCTGATAAGTAAAAAAATCTCATTCATCTAGACACACTCCATTACTTAATGCCCTATTCAGTCTTCTATGAATTATATGCAACCATCTCCTTCCATTACACCAAGTATAACAAGGTCCAGTAAAATGTATATTAACAAATTTAAAATGGATATCGAAAGCATTAGTGTATGGCATCATAGGTTCAACAAGAAAAAAAAATGAGGGGTTTATGTAGTTTAAGTAAACTAATCAACATCTCCACAATTTTGTGGTTTCCCAGTCCTCTAACATTCCAGAGAAATGAAGAGACCTTCATTGCGACACTGTAGAGAGAACTACCTTAGCAGGTTTTTTGGATTTACCAGTCCCCTTAGGTGGTCTCCCTGGATTTCTTTTAGTGCGAATAATTTCCTCCCCAGTATCACTGACATGCTCCTCCATCTCATTAGGATTCGTCCAAAATTTGGAGACGACCTGATTTTCAATATTGATATGTTCATAATTAAATTCAACAATGGCAATTCGAATAATTGGCTCGTCAGTATGAGGATTACTTTCCACATCTGTAGTTTCCAAACCATCAAGAAAGGAAAATTGATTTTGCAGGACCAATGTATCATTATCAAGGAGTAGTGCTTGAACATCCCCAAGTGATTTAGCGTTCCGAGGAGAGGTATGACGCAATAGAGATGGTACAACCACAGTAGCAGAGACCTCCACATGATGAGCATCAATAGGAGTCTTAACTAGTGTTTTAGTATCCCCAAGTGATTTAGCCTTCCAAGTAGAGGTATGATGCGATGAAGATGTTACAGCCACAGGAGCAGAGACCTCCACATGATGACCATCAATAGGATTCGTAACTGAATCTACTACAAGTTATGACTCTAAGCCCTTGGCTTGCATAACATCAGGTGAATTCCTTACCATCCCTGGTTCTGAAACCCTATTTGTATCAGAAGTGGGAGTGAACAACCCCTACCTAGGTGAGGACCAATCATGATCTGAGGCATCCTCGAGAGGAGGCATATCTGCAAAATCATCCTCATTTGCATCTGTTTTATCAAAAGAAAGGTGACCCAAGAGTGACCCTGCATTAGGCTCGCTCGGAGCATCAATTTTCAAATTACCAATAGGGCCTTCCACGAGTTTCGATTGCGGATCTTTCTTCCGATACTCTTTATGTTGTTTAGTAATTGCGACCTTCCTCTGTTCCCATTCATCAGGAGTTGTCTTCTGAGAAGGCTTATGTTGAGGTCCAGGAACACGACCCTGATTATGAATCACGTGGCACTGAGCAAACTCATGTCCAATCATCTTACAGTGAGAGCAAAATGGAGGGAGCCATTCATATTCCACGTCGGCTACAAAAGCAAAGTTTGAACGTTCAACCAAGAGGTGATCGGGAAGAGGGGACAATATATCAATATCCACCTGCACTCTAGCAAACAAACTCCTATTCTTTCTCATGGTATAATCATCAAAAGATAAAGGAGTACCAATGCCCCTGGTGATGGAAAATGACGCCCTTGGTCTCCAGTATTCCAAAGGCAAATGGTAGATTCTAAAGAAGATAACTCAAACTCATAGAAACCCTTCCCAAGAGAATTGTTTTCCACGGTCCAATAGCCTTCCACACAAGCTGCAACTTTTTAGTTAAATCAAGGTGTGTGAGAGTTTTATCCCCCTTAGATAGGATAATCCGACCATGTAGATGGGTCTTGCAATCCTCAAGACCAGCCAAGTAATCTTCCTCATCAACCCGGACAACAACCATGTCTCTTTTAATACAAGAAGTAGGTAACTGGGACAAATGAATGTCACATGTATTTCCCAAAGCCTAAGCAAAAGTCTTCATTTGGCCTGACATAGAAGACACTTTCTTATTAGAAAACACTTCTCGATCCATCAAACAAGCCCATGGGATGAGGAAACTCGTAGAGCCCTCCTCCATTCTCAAAGGCTAATAAGCTACCGACTAGCCCACCCTAGTTGCCACCGTCCCATTGACCGTACCACTGTCGTGCACCAATCGCACCAGAGCATGCACAAAAGGTGGCAACTGTTATTGTGTGCAATCTAAGAAAAACATGTTTCATTTGAAAGAAAAGTTTCTGAGTGTCAAGTATAAAAAAATGAAATTCTAAAAACCAAATTGAGACGTTAAGAGTATATTCAACAAGAAATCATACAATTCAAATATATATTACAGGTTTTATTATTACATTCTATCTTAAAACTTATTCATAATATTTTTTACAATACACTCCTACTTACATGTTATTTTACCATATTTTTCTCTAGTAATACTACTAATTTATTCTACAAAGGAGAAACCGAGTAGGTCAGAAGATTGACATGAAAAGCAGGTGGCGTGTAGAATGAGACAAAAATGGGACTGTCTAGTACTAAAGGAACATCTATATTAGAGACAAAGGTTATTGTTGAATAGCCCACTCCTCAAAACGTAATTGAGTTGTTTACAACATCTGTGTTTTACTACTGAGAAATATGCATAAATGTTTGCTATTAATGGATCAAGGTCGTTTGGGGTCCATCAAGTTCTATGAAATTTTTAATGATATATCGATTGTTTATATAAAAAAAAGGAAAGTGAGACATATATCATAAAAATAATATAATATCAAATCAGTAAATAAATCAAAATTATGATTTTTATAAAGATTTGAGAAAAAAACTTAAGAATAACATTAAGAGAACATTGAGAATAACATTTGCAGTTAATAGTCAAGATAAATGAGTAATCTCAGTACTACCCTCCAATCATATAAGATAATAACTTCTACAAATTTAATCCCCAGGAATTTAATCCTTCATTCGTAAGTATTTCAATTAGGTCCACCATAATCATCTGACCCATGTATATAATATGAAAATATAACCCAGAGATTCTTTTCTCTCATTGTTGATTTTGTTTAAGATCGAAAGCTTTACCATCTATTTATAGTATATTTTGTAATCATAACTTATACTTCTACTTGAACTGTTTTGTTGGAATCTAAATAGATTTTGATTATTAGTTTTATTTATCTAGTTGTAAAATACGTAGTGGCATAGAAAATATGAGGTGGCAGGATAATAAAAATGGGAAGGTAGACTCCAAGTATTTCTTGGTCAATTTGGTCTTATTTGCGGTATTTATTTATTGTATATTTTTTTCACTTATGCTTATCTCTTTTCTTAAGATATAAACACTTATTATTATCCTTATCACCCATTCATTTTCCTGATTTAGAGTGATGATATTTTCATTTAGCTTTACTAAAGAATCTCCACAATTACTTATTTAGACCATCCAATGTCTCCTTGATATTCTAATGCTTTATTGAAATCGTCTAACACTCTTTTTACCTGTTTGACCATCTAGTTAAGGTTTGACCGTCTAATCCAAGTTTGACTGTTTAAAGTCATGTTATTAGTCAACTTCAGGGGTTGATCTCTATTCATTATTTAATGCTTGAGACTCTGATCTCTTTCTTTTTATAATTGTATAAGTTTATGACAAAAACCAAATAAAGTATACATAGATTCTTAACAAAAATTTGTATATTCATATAGTATATTAGATGATCGAAGTGTCTAACAGGCTATTACTAACTCTAAAAATATTATAAATTTCTACATGTTACAACTACAAGCCCAAAGGATACTTAAGTGTACTTTACAGTATTAGTCTGCCTAGTTGAATTGGTTGGTCAAGAAATGAGTTAGTCTCTTGCAATAGATGAACCAATATAAATTAATATGTACATTTTCTTGCCTCCTTATCTCCTTTTACATTACATGTTATTACTATATACACTAACCCAAGAAGGAGAGTTATTTTGAGAGTTTTTTTAAACAAATTTTTATCAAGGAGTTTTTAAATGAGATTTTTAAAACTACACAAGGGGAGGTTTTGCATTTTGATTTAGATTAAAGTTTTAAAAATACAACATGATTTGAAATTATGTGTGACCATGTTTCTTTATCCAACATTATGAAAATAATTCCTTTACTACTCAATTTGAGCTTTGAAAACAAAAATAAAGTTATTCACTCTTTTAAACTACCTTTAACAAAGATCACCCTTACCCTTAAACTGAGTATGTATAAAATGTTTGTGAAAATCAAATTTACATAAATAATGTATATATATATATATATATATATATATATATTTTAAACTTCTATATATCTATCTATATTTATACAAATTTGAGTTTAACAATTTGTCTTATTATAATGATGATATTTTTAATTTCGTACTACTATTTTAACAATTTTTATCTGGTAAATTTTTTGAAAAACGGATATTTTTCATCAAATTAATGACATATAACATAAATAAGGAATGATGCATGATATGTCATGAGTCAAAGTTGACTTATTAACATGATATGTAACATAAATAACGAATGTGATGTGTTATACAACTAACATTGTCCCCGTAAATCTAATAAAATAATCATATTAACTTATTTTTTAAAATAACGAGACTAAATTAAAAATATTAAAAAATAATAAAACAAAATTAAAAAATTAAGAAAAAATTATTAAATCTACAAATTTAACGTTTGTATTCACAATTGTTAACAAGTTACGAAACTAGTCGCCCTTAAACCTACAAACACATGAAATCTCACCATTTTCATGTAAACTGAAAATTTCCTGAAAGAAGGAAAACGATGGAAGCTATCAATAACCATGGAAATAAAAAAAAAAAGAGGGAAAATATATAATAATATGGTATAAAAATAGGTTGAATTAATCATGGTCTTAAATTATTGAGAATTTTTATTTAGGTTTACAAATTATAAAAATATTAGATTCTCGATTTTTTATACTTCTTAAATAAACTCTTAACTTTTAAGACTAATCCTTCTGATAGGCTTTAAGCCGTCAAAAACTAATTTTCAGGAATCTATTTCTATTTTTTGCTTTTTCAAAGTCAAAGACTCAATTATAATTTTTTAAGCTTTTTGTATAGAATAATTTTTTAAGCTAGACACATATTCAAAGTAGTTAATTTAACCTGATAAATAATGTTAAAGTTTAAGGTTAATAAAGTTTATGTTTTAGGTCCACTAACAAAAGGTATTTATCATTATTATAAAACAAAAAAAAGACAAAAAAAAAATTAAAACATAGTTTTCTTGTTCAAAATGAAATAAACAAATACTTTACATTTCATTGTAATTAAGATATGGTTGGAAAAATTAAATTAGCTCAACTATATAATTCGAGTTAGGTTTTGTTTGTGAAAATTTGATGAAAAGTAGTTACAAATAAATAATTTCATTTCGAAAAGAAAATCAAAATTTATGAGAACAATGGTATATGAAACTGAAAGAAAATAAATTGTTGAAAAATAATCATACACTACAAATTTCATGTTCACCAAAACAGTTTAATTTTCAGATTTACTTACAAATTTTAGTTATTATTCGAAACAAATACCTGAAATTATCAAAAACATTTTGTTTTAATCTTAGAAACAGCTAAAATATCAGAAAAAAAAGTCTTCATAGATTTCTTTTATCCTTTACTTTTTTATATCCTAAATGATTACACAGTTAAAAAAATAATGATATATTTATAATAATTTTTTTATACAACTACGTTATAACTCTCAATATTATTATTTTAATATTTTTTATAAATTTATTTTTTATTATATATATTTATATCTAAATTCATTCTATCAAGAATTTATACAACTTTTAGAATTTTGAAAGCATAATATATATAAAAAAAAAGTCATGGGATTCGTCCTCCAACGGTTAAAAATACAAAAGCAAAAAATAAAATGGCGCCAAAAGCATCATGTACATGTAAAAGTTGAAGTGAGATAAGAAGATAATAAAGCCGAAGTTTACGTTACAGTACTCTCATCCAAACCCATCTACACAAAAAAATCTAACCTCAAAATTATGAGAAAAATGATTAATTTAATTAATTTTTAAAAGAATGTTCCTAATATACTATATTCGTTCTCATTATTAGTTATTTTTAACATTTTATTCTAAATATTTATTATATTTAATAACGGTATATAAAGTTAATATTTTATAGAAATTACAATGCCTTAGTAATTAAAAAAGTTGTTTAACCTTTATACAAACTTATTATGGAAAAAAGTTTAAAAATAATATTTTCTATAATTTTTAAAAACTTGTTTTTAATTTATAACTAGTTTTAACCTATGAAAAAATATTATCTTATGCTAAAAGAGTATGCAATTACAAAAATGTGTTGTTTCAAGAACACTCACATGTCATGTTAATCTGTCATGGTGAGGAATAAAGGGTCACAATTTCATAAACCTCCTCTGCAGAGAATCTTTTCTTTTGCTTTTCTTTGTGAAGATATATTGCTTCACTTTATTATGACCGTAACAAAAGGAGAAGAAAAATGGATGAAAATTCTGTACATTCATTAATTAATTATGAACTGTTGGTTTGTGAAGTGGTGCAGAGTGTGAGCTTTGGCATTTCCGTTTTTCTTTCTCAGCCCGTGCCTTCTGTTTGTCTTGGTGTGTGCAGAGAAACGGTGACACCTGGGAAACGGGTCTGCAAATTTTGGAGATTTGTTACAGATGAGTTTCTGAATATATGGCAGAAAAAAATTCGATTTTTTTCATTTCGGTCAATTGTGCAAGTTCTTAAGGTAATTAAGATCGTTTTTCGTTCTATTTTTGTTGCTGTGTGTTTTTGTTCTTCAGATTTTGAATTTGGCTAATGTAATGAAATATTTTTCAGATTTTATCAACTAGTTGGTTATGGATGACTAAATGGCAGTTTCTGGAAGAAGCATATGAAAGTCTGCAAGTGCAATAACCAGATTTGCTTGATTTGGATTAAAATAGAAGCAGGGTATGTGATATCTATTGTATTCTAAACTTTGGTACCCTCATTACTTTGTTATATCATGGCTGAACCTTTTTACTTAAGTGTTTCTATTCTACCTTCAGCTTTTTTCCTTTTAGTTGATTATTCCATGAAATAGTGAATTTTCTTGAACAGCCTTGCAGAATTTTTGCCCTGAATTAACTCATTATTTCGTTCATTCGCACTAAAGATTCTATAGACCATTTTTTCAGTTCAACATATTCTTGCCACTTTCTTATGCATGTGTTCTTGGAATTGCACAGAATCTGCCCGTGGATGTGAATCTAGAGCACATTAAAATACAACAAATTCTCCTTTGTCTGTAATGGGAAATAGGCTTCATCTTTCGGTGCTTCTGGTTTTGGTAACAGTTCTACTTTCAATCATTCACTCGGAGCAACTGCAATCCTCTCTCTCTCAGACCCTCCTAAGAATTCAACAGCTATTGAACTTTCCAACAGTTTTAAGCTGCTGGGACAACAACACAGACTTTTGCAGCACGGATTCCACATCTTCTCTCACTGTTGTTTGCTATGATGGCACCATAACCCAGCTGCACATAGTTGGTGAAACCAGAGCTCTACTTCTCCCTAAAAATTTCTCAATAAATTCCTTTTTCACAACACTGGTTAGGCTTCCCAGTCTCAAAGTCCTCACTTTGGTTTCTCTTGGCATATGGGGTCCATTGCCTGGTAAGATTGCTCATTTGTCATCACTGGAAATTTTCAATGCGAGTTCAAATTTCCTATATGGTTCCATCCCTTCAGAGTTCTCATCACTGTCACATCTCCAAACACTCATTCTAGACAACAACATGTTTTCTGGCCATCTTCCTGAATGGATTGATTCCTTTCCAGCCTTAACTGTGTTATGTTTGAAACACAACTTGTTCAATGGTTCACTTCCGGATTCGCTCAGTAGCTTGGAGAATATGAGAATTCTTTCACTTTCTCATAACCACTTTTATGGACCAGTGCCTGATTTGCGCCGTTTGGCAAATCTCCAAGTGCTGGAATTGGATGATAATGCTTTTGGACCCCGGTTTCCCCAGCTTGGTGACAAACTGGTTACTCTAGTACTAAGAAACAATAAGTTCAGGTCTAGCATCCCTGATGAAATGAGCTCATGTTATCAACTTGAGACACTTGATATCTCAGCAAACACATTTGTTGGACCATTCCAACTACCACTAATGTCACTTCCTTCTATTACGTATCTGAACATTTCTGGGAACAAGTTAACAGGAATGCTTTTGGAGAATCTGTCTTGCAATCCTGGACTTGAAGCAGTGGATTTATCCTCAAATCTTCTGACTGGGATCTTACCAAAATGTTTAATCTCAAATGCCAATGATAAGACTTTCTTGTATGCTAGAAATTGTCTAGAAGAGACAAATCAAAATCAACACGCACTACCCTTTTGCCACACTGAAGCCATAGCTGTGGGAGTAGTACCTGAGGGAAAGAAGCACAAGCGAGTATCTAAGGCAGTTCTCTCCCTTGGGATAGTTTGTGGTATATTTGGAGGAGTGGCAATTGTTGCACTGCTTTTTTTCATTATCAGAAGGGGAAATGTCCAAAGAAAAATCAAGAATCCTCCATCAAAATTAATATCAGAAAATGCTGCTTCAGGATACACCTCTAAGTTACTCTCTGATACAAGTAACTCCCTCACTCTGAATAGCATACTTTGTCTGTGTATGTGTACACAGGCACATTCCTAATACAATTTTTGCATTTTTCAACTTAGTATTGTGAAAAATCTCACATGCAATTGTTAATTGGTGCCAAGAACTATTGGACTCTGCACACTCTAGGCTATATATAGCCTACTACCATGGCGAATAGGAATTTTGTGTAGACAAATTATATTATCACCATAAAAAATAACAATACTTTACTATTATAAATGCTTAAAACTTTGTTATTTGAAGAAAATTGGGTAATTCAGTTCAGACTTTAGATGCTTGAGTTTTATTCAATTCTTAATGGAAATATAAAATTGCATTTGTTTTTGCCCTTGTGTGGCATCCTTGAGGCTTTGATATACAAAATATCAGAAATCCACCAGTAACAAATATTACTAGATTAGGATGACAAGAATTTAGAAGAGAGCATATGGAATATTAATTATTATTTTTATTTCTGAAATGCATTTGCATATGAAAGATAGATGACAACTATTTATTTTCCCTATACTAAAGGGTATATATCTCAAACAATGAAGTTTGGAACAGTCGATCTGCCTCCTTATCGAGCTTTCTCACTGGATGAGATTGTAGCAGCTACAAACAACTTTGACTCGGCTTGTTTTATGGGTGAAGTTTCTCAGGGAAAGGTAAGTCACTTGTTTTAATTATAATGTCTATGTTGATTATAGAATACTATTCCTCTTTGAGCCATAAGATTTATGAAATATGTTCTTGCATTGCACTCATGGTTTTTGATGAATTTGGTATAAAAGAATGAGTGGCTTGACTAAATCAAGAGGGATGGATTGGTTTTAAAACTTTCCACAAAGACTTCCCTTATTTCAAATTCTTTTACAAACACTTTTTATTTGAAAACCATAATGCACTACACTTGTGAATCAAGTTTGATACAAGATTGGACAGAAACACAAATAAAAATGATAAAACAAAAGAAATAATGCACAAGAGATTTTATACTAGTTCAGATCCACTAATCCTATATCCAGTCTCTCAAGTTATTCAACCTTAGAATAGCTGGTTCCATAAGAATAAATTTGTACAAAGCAACCTGCAATTACAAACTCAACACCACAACAATAAACTCTTGAACACCTTCAAAAGATATCAGCCTCTATTAACTCTTGATCCTCCAAGAAGATATATGCATTATTAACTCCTGATCCAACAACAACAAAACGGAAACACACAAAAATTTACCAAAATTTCACAGCAAAAGTAATATCACAAGTATTTTGATCATATAGTTTTTGATTAGGAAATCTTGTCAACACACTTTGAGAATACGAAAATAGCTCAGATGATCTTAATTCAATTCGCTCTTATTATAGTAAACGTATTTGAAAGATTGAGATTGAATGACTATTTATAGAGTTTTGAAAATGCTTATTTAAAACTGATATTCACGCATTCAATTGATTATTTCAAGTTCCTAATTGATTCTTCTAAATAAATTTTGAAAAACAGTCGCAACGCCTATTTTAATTAGTTATGACATGTGTTAATTGATTAAACCCACTTTTCATTTATTGAAAAAATACATTTAATCGATTATGCTAGATTGTAATTGATTATTTCTCCGCAAACTGTGAAAACACTTAAATTGTTCTATGGTTTAATCAATTAACAAAAATGATAATCAATTATACTATTCTGAAACCTTGAACAAGTTTAATGGATTATTTAGAAACTTCATCGATTAATAAAGCCATAAAACTTTCTACTTATAATTTTAACTCTATAAAAAACGCTTTTCTTTTAACTGATTATAGTATAGGCTGTGCTGGAATAAAATACTTTGTGAATACATTGTGCGAAAAACTCAAACAACACTCAAATGAAAGCAAAAACACTTAGACACATCTTCAGCATCTTCTTTCTTCAATCATCATCAAAACATCTTCATTTAAGAGTTTAGTCTTCTTTTTAAGTCCAACAATCTCGCCCTTTTTTTATGATGATCCACACTTCATGTTCATTACAAATCTTCATTTTTTTTATCAGCATTGCAAATCTTCATTCTTCTATCTTGGCTTTCATTCGAGTCTTCACATCACATAGGTACAAAAGCATAACAAGGAACTCCCCCTTACTCTGAAAGCTCCTTCTTTCTCTATGCTCCTTGCATAAAATAGAAACAAAAACAAAATAAAGAGACAAGACTAGGGGTCTAAAAAACTTTAAAGTAATCTTCAAAACACTTGGCATGCATAAATTCTCCCTCTTGGGCATTATAAAAAAGAAAGTATAACAAATGTTTATAACAAACTGTATGTGCTGAAAAATTCTAACTATCAATATTTTGAATCAGTTATCCTGGAGAAAACGTAAATTTGAAAATCAACAGTTTCTGGAATAATTGATTAATACTATATATGAATGATAATCCTGGAATGTGATCAAGAAAGATTCCAAAATCTTCCAACTATTATTTCATCCAAAGGATTTGAGCACAAAAGTTTCTAGCGGTTATATACCTGGCTTCTATAGTTGAGAAGGCTACACAAGCCTGTTTCTTAGAATGCTAATAAACTAAGGAACTTCCTAATATATTGCAAGTGCCACTTGTGATTTTCCTATCAATTTTACAGCCCCGAAATCAGAATCAGAGAATCCTATTACACTTAGGGATGCTCAAGCAGGAAAAGTTCCACCAATGCTTCTAGTTGTAGAAGGTCCAAGTAAATCTGTGTGAATTAGTTCAATAGGTTTTGAGTTGATAAAACATTTTTCTTTGAAAAGAATGCTTGACTTGTTTTCCTTTTTGACATGCAACACACATTTTATCATTTTGAAAGTTTAGTTTTGGCAAACATGTTACAAGATATTTTGAGATCAATTTTCATAAATGAGACTTATGTATATGAGTTCCTCTGCTATGCCACAACCATTCATTTTCATCATTTGCAATCAAACATGATATGTTGAATGATGCATGATTTAAATCGACCACATAAATTTTATTGTCTTTTTCCAATAACACAATTTTATCAGAACAATTTTGGACAATTATGAAGTAGTGGAATTAAAACATTACCTTCAATCCTTTGTTACATAACTGGGTTATACTTAGGAGATTGTGTGCTTTATTCCTTCAACCAACAAAACATCCTTTATTATCACAGTATTAGCTGTGCCAATTTCTTCTGTCCCAAGAATCTTGCCTTTGTTATTGTCACCACCATAAATGGCAATTTCATTTTCCTTTTCTTTGAACTGAACGACATTGATCTATCTCCATGCATTCGTCTTGAACATCTGTTTTCAGGTACCACAAGGAGTTAGTCTTAATGGTTGATTTTCAGGAATACATTTTACCATGTAGCATGTGTTCTTCTATAAGTGCACTTATTGTAGTGTTCTTTGTCAGCAAGACTTTTCTTCATTTCCATACATCTCTTACATGTTTGTGAATATTTCTTTAGTACTTCTGCGAGATAGGATTTTTATAAAAATCTCCATAGTTGATGCAGAAAAATTATATGTACCCTTGCTTCAATTTGTGTTTTTTCTTCAGCCCAAGAGTTTAGTGCTTCCTCATCCTACATATTGTTAGTCACAACACTATTCCAATCTTTACAACCAAAAGATTCAACAAATAATTTCATTTTGTTTTTCCAAAATGAAAAGTTTTCTCCACAAAACAAAGGTGGTTTGGTTTCTAACTTCTCAGAAAACAGATTCAACAAAGCCATTTCAGAAAATTTCAGCATCTGAAGCCAATTGTTATAAAAGAATGAGTGACTTGACTAAACCAAGAGGGGTGCATTGGTTTTAAAACTTTTTCACAGATTTCCCTTTCTTCGAGTTCTTTTAAAAACACTTTGTATTTCAAAACCAAAATGCAATACACTTCTTCGTCCATAAATTTGTATGAACACCGAGGTACTTTTTTACAGATTTCGTTTATTTTAATAGACTTAGTGTTATTTCGATTTTCTTTTGTTTTTTCGTTCAAATCAGTTGTAATTACATCAAATAATATTTTGATTATTAGTTTTTACTTCTTCCAAATTAGAATTATTGTGAAGATTGATAGAACATTGGATAAAAACACAAATAAAGAAGATAAAACAAGAGAAAGATTTCACAAGAGAATTTATATTGGTTCAGATTCACTGGTCCTACACTCCGTCTCTGTTATTCGATCTTAGAATAGCTAGTTCCACCATCAAGAATAAGTTTGTTCAGAGCAACTTGCAATTACAAACTCAACACCACAACAATAAACTCTTGAACACTTTCAAGATCATCTAGAACATATCAACATTTATCAACTTCTGAGTCTCTAAGAGAATATATTCCTTATTAACTCTTGATCCAACAACAAGACAACAGTACTGGAACAATCCAGTAACAATAACATGGAAAGAGTTTACCAAAATTTCAAACAGAAGAAATATCACAAGAACGTTATTTGAAAGATTGAGATTTTGAAACGCTGATTTAAAATTTATACTCACGCATTTTAATTGATTATTTCAAGCTCCTAATAGATTCCTTCTAATTGATTTTTTGCAAAACAGTTGCAATGGTTTTTTTTTTAATCGATTATGCCATGCATTAATCAATTAAAGCCACTCTTGATGTAATGCAGAAAACACATTTAATTTAATCGACACATTTAATTTAATCGATTATGACACATGTTAATCAATTAAACACACTTCATTTAATTTAGAAAACACATTTAATCGATTATGATTATGAAAGATGTAATCGATTATTTCTCTAATCAAAATACTTAAATTGTTCTCTGGTCTAATGGGTAACAAGTTAAAATTATGAGTCAAATATTTTATGACTTTAATAATCGATTAAAGTTTTAAATAGTCAATTAAATTGTTATAAAACATGAACAGTTTAATTACTTATTTAAATATTTAATCGATTAATAAAGCCATAAAAACTCACAATTTTAACTCTATAAAAACATTTTTCTTTCAAATAATTCTAGTATAGGTTGTGGTAGAATAAAATATCCTGTGATTATGTGAAAGACTCAAACAACACTCAATAAAGCAAAATCACTTAGACACATCTTCAGCGTCTTCTTTTTTCAATCATCATCAAACATTTTCTCTTAAGACTTGAGTTTCTCTTCAACAGAATTAAGATGGAAAAAGGGTTTCTGCAGTCTATCAATTATAGTATAAGCACTTAAGTTTAAAATTGAAGACGTGTGGTTAAGCTTACGATAAAGACTTATGGACCTGCATAAGTTCTTTCTAGCTCTTCATAAGCTTATTTAATTAAGCGTTATGGTGTAAGTTCTCATGGAAAATAGCTCTTTTTAGATAAGCACTTCAATAATCTATTTGCCCTAGTGTGCCTTAAATCTAGAGATAGTTGGAAAGGTTCAATCAGGGGAGGGTGTTATCCCATATTAAAGAATAAATCTGTTTGTTTGCTTAAAATGTTATGACACATTACTTTCTTGAAATATGCAGCAGTTAATACATGTTCATGTCATAATATGCCCATCAGCTTGCATGAGGAAAGTAATTTGATTTGTGTTTCATCTTAAAATTATATATTTTTTCTTATGTTCTTCAGATGCACAGAGGTCAACTAAAGGGTGGTTTACTTGTTGCCATTAGAAGTGTAAAAGTCACCAAAATCTACAGCACTCAAGATTTTATGCATAACATGGAGCAGATATTCAAATACAGGCATCGTCATTTAGTCAGTGTTCTTGGACATTGCTTTGAATGTTATTTGGATGATTCAAGTGTCAGCAGCATATTTATTGTCTTTGAATATGTACCAAATGGCACACTCAAGAGCTGGATCTCAGGTGATTCATAGAAAGGAATGAATATGGAAGTTTCTCTTGATGAAGTTCTATGAGTAAAATATCTGTATCAATTTCATGAAGTTCTATCAGTAAAATATCTGTATATCAGTTTCATGAAGTTCTAAATTTGTATCATATGAGCCGATAACAATAAGTTTTTTCTTGTAAAACCATTTATTTCAGTTACAATGGAAGATTGAGACAATAATGACGTTTCTCACAACCTCCACTTTCACATGTTATGTGGCAGATAGGCACTATAGAAAATCCCTGACATGGATGCAACGCATAGAAGCTGCTATTGGAGTAGCAAAGGGCATCCAATATTTGCATACAGGAATTGTACCTGGTGTATATTCAAACAATCTCAAAATCACAGATGTTTTACTTGACAAAAATTTTGTTGCAAAAATCAAAATTTATGACTCGCCTTTGTATTCTCCCATGAGGAAGGTATGAATTATTTTGTGTTCTTTTCTGAGAAAAAATAAACTATGTTTTACCATAAAGTTTGGTCTTTTATTTTGTTTGATAAAATTGACTTCAGTTAGTATTCACCCCTGCTTATTCTTTCAGGTTGGGCAAGGTAATCCTTCTAGAGAATTCAAAAGTCCTAGCGCTAACAAAAAGTGAGTGAGGGAAATTTACTTGGTTTTGAGCTATATGTACTCAGTTTCTGTTAATGGAAAAGAGGATTCATCATGCTGTAATTTTCCAAGTGCATGAAAAAAATTATACTGTGATACTGATATGAAAATAGAAAGATTTTGATTTAAAACATGCTGTGGTTTTGCAGTGTAATACAGGAAGACAAGTCTGATGTATATGACTTTGGAGTAATCCTGCTGGAACTCGTTCTAGGAAGGACAATAAAGTCGAGGAATGTGGACACTTTAAAAGATCTGGTAATGAAGGAGTTGTTTTATCACTTTTTAACCCTTTAATTTTTCAAATTGGAGAACTTAGAACTTTGGTATGATCCAGCAGACATCCTGGTAAGGATGAATCTGGTGCTGTCAGAGTGTTTAGCACTACAGAAAAATAGTAGTACTATGAAACAGCCATCAGACAAAAAGGTAGCTGATTTCCACATAATCTCACACAGATATTAATCAAATGTAAAAGAAAAAAGAAATCACAACCAAGCAAGGAGGAAAATTTAATATATAAATTAGTTATGAATAAATAAGGCTTTTTGGAACAAGCAGAGTTCGGACTTACACTCACATGCCCAAAAGGTATCAAAATAAACAATTAAATTGCAAGATTACAGCAGGTTCCATTAACAATACCATTTTAATATTTCTAAACAAGCCTATGTATGCTTGCCATTAGTATGAATTTATCATATTTGAAAACATTTTGTTAACTAAGATGTTAATTAAATATAAAAAAATCTTCATTCACGAGAAGCAGGACATTGGATATATAATGAATAAGGAGTTGAGAATAATTAAACATGTGACCTGAGTTAACATGCTCATAGGGTATCAAAGTAAACTATTGCTTTGCAAGATAATAATAATATTTTGACTTAAGTGCATCGTTACACCTTCCGATAATGTAATTATGCAATTTTAGTTCTTCAAGTTTTAATTGTGCAACTTGGGTCCTTCAAATATAGAAATACTGTGATTTTGGTCTCTCTTCTAGTCTTTTATTAAACTTTGAACATACTATGCTAAACTGTCAACTAATTTGTTATTTGCCACATTTGTTAATATGACTTAATTTAATGTTTGCTCTTTCTCAGTACCTGAAGGATTAAAAGTACAATTAAGCTTAGTAGTTTTCATTAACTTGCACTTTTATGATTTTGTTTCTATCTTGGATCATGAGATAGTTGCAAGCAAGCATAACAGCTGATGGTGAAGCTAGGAGGAGCATCATAGATCCAGCAGTTCGCAAGGTGTGCTTAGATCAATCATTGAAGACAATGATGGAAATTTGTGTGAGGTGCCTAGTCAAAGAGCCAGCAGAGAGACCCTCTATTGAGGATGTTTTGTGGAATCTGCAGTTTGCAGCTCAAGTCCAAGATGCATGGATAGGAGACTCTCAAAGTGGTAGTGATGGCTCACCTATCTCACCTTTGGCATCTATACGAATGACCTTCCATTAGTGTCAATACAAAGGTTTTAACTTTTTTGGTTTTGATGTGTGTGCCTCAAAGGTTAATGTTTAGTTGTTTAGAGAAGGTGAGTTTCAAGTTTACAGCATCAAAATAGTGTAAGTTCTTGTTGTAACCTTTTCCCCCTAAATTACCTGAGATTCTAAAGAAAGAAAAAATTAGTATTTGTGGTGACTTGTTGCTCAAATAGTGTAACTAAAGGAAATGAAATCACATTCATGATTTTATGTGCTTATTTTTTTCTTACCAGAAGCCAAGTGACAAAGCAGATTGGGCGATGTAATTAAGAGAAAAAGAACAAAAAATTTAAAATAAATTATCAATATCATTCTTAAACTATTATCTTCTCTCATAAATAATCCAAATATACAAAAGCTGTATAATGAATTATTTTAATATTAGAAATAATTCAATGTAGATACTAAATATCAAAGTACCTTTCAAATTGATTCTTCAATTTGATTATATGTTAATATAGGGATTAAAAGTAACATATATTTAATATTGAGAGATTAATTATATAATTTTATTATTTTAAAGACTACTAAGGGAGGGTAATACTTAGAGGAAATTGTAGTTTATTTAAATCACTAAAAAAAAAAAAATCAGTATTAACTATGAATTTTTATCTACGGATTTGTGTCTGTAGGTAAATTCAACATTACCTACAGATATTACTTACGAACAACATTACCTACGGACATTACTCACAGATTTTGAATCCGTAGGTAAATTCAGCATTACCTACAAACTATTATCCACGAATCTTATTACTTACCAACTTTTACCTATGGATGTCTATTACCTACCAACTATTACCCAATAATATTAATAATATTAATAATATTAATAATATTAATAATATTAATAATATTAATAATATTAATAATATTAATAATATTAATAATATTAATAATATTAATAATATTAATAATATTAATAAT
>Ga0123342_1003447_pt1 | contig 25338 bp, 15 predicted proteins | sample Turbeawhitnodule_FD_89960 | JGI IMG/M metagenome (GOLD analysis project Ga0123342, IMG submission 89960) | Root nodule microbial communities of legume samples collected from Mexico - Turtle bean Mexico white nodule | ecosystem: Host-associated > Plants > Roots > Nodule | place: Mexico: Nepantla... | reverse complement strand
CCTAGAATGATAAATAAAAAATATTTTAAGAAAAATAAAAACACATTTAAATATTATACGCCGACATAAATTATTTTACAAATTATTATTAGTCTTTTGCTTTACAAAATATAATATATATTAGTTATCAATGGCAAATTACAACTTATCATGATGTTATATTATTTTCTCTTAAAACGTAAAATCAAGTCATAATTTTCACCAGTTAAACGATAATGGAAAAATTTAGATGCGACATACACTACAAGAAAATTATCAAATAGAAATCAATATTTAGGTACCAAAATAATTAGTTGTAATAGTAATCAAATTAGAGATCATTTTAGAAACTAAAAAAAAGTTGGTTTTTAAATTAGTTTTTATAATTGTGAAATAGTTTCTAAATTGGTATCTAATTAGCTATCAAGATTTTAACTACCAATTATTTAGAATCTAATTTTGGTAGCAAGATAATAATAGAAACTAATTTAGAAACCATCAATTTATTTAGTCCCTAAAATGGTCTCTAATCTAGTCATTATAGCAATTAATTATTTTTTGTCTCTAAAATTGGTTTCTATTTCATGATTTTATTGTAGTGATACAAATTTTTAATGTCTTGTTTCAATAATGTGGTACATTTAAAAAATAACTAAAATGTGAATGTGTTAGATTATTTTTAAAAAATTGTAATCGTATTTGTGACATTATGCAAGGACAAAATAGTCTTTACATTACTAAATTTATTATAAGATTGATCCATTCTTTAATCAAACTCAAATTTTTCTTTAAATGAGCACTAATTATCTACTAATATAATAAACAAAAAAAATTGTTTGAACAGAAAAAAAAACTTTCTTCTCCATTCCAAAGAAAGTCATCTGACCCGAAAGAGAAAAAACCAAAAATTTATAAAGTATATTTAATTATATTTTTTAATTAATATTTTTTTTATCTTAGTAATAAAAAAAATTATCTTAATTTCCATTATATTTAGTGTTTCTATTGATTAAAACAATCTTCTTTTGAAAAAAAATAAAATACTATTCACTGTTCAAATCTACACACTAACAAGTGTACAAAGGATTGGAGTATGGACAACACATTACTTATTCTAACATGGGACCCCAAGACTCCCTCAGTCACAAATAGATATTTTTGTGTAAAGATTAAAAGAAAAAAATAAAGGTAATATTAAACAGGCCCAAACAATAAGTTCAATCCATTTTTGTAAATAAATTGACACACACGTACAAAAATATCATCTAATTATTAAACATTAATTATACAAACTCATCCAGATAAAAAAAAAATAACTTTTTTTAATCAGCAATAAAAATTTAATAAATAGGAGTACTCGGGTAGTCCATGTACAAAAATTTTTTGTACTAGAGAAATGAGGTTTCCAGATAAAAATGACCAAAACATACCTATATTCTAGACATATAATTCTGATAAGCTTAAACCTCTTTAAAAAAACATTTAAAAAAACATCAAGGTATCACTACATAAAGCAAATCATCTATAAAAAAATCTAACAACTTTGTCCAATTCCAGAATATAAGCATGTCAGCTCAAAAGAAAGACTTTGTCTCCTTGCTATCTACTGCAGTTTCCCAAGCATTGTGACTATAGTTGTACCCAAAGAAATTCCTCCCATGCAAACCGAGAATCTATCCAAAAGCAAAGAAAGAGCGTTAATCATCAAAGTAGTGATTTTCATATACATTAATACACCAATCAGAATAAGAGAAATTTGACTTTGGAAATTTATAACTTACCCATGCCCACACCTTTACTTGGGTCAAAGCAAAAATTTCAACAGGATCCACCACTGCATTATTGAAAATTATCCTATTCCTGTGGTTCCAAATTCCCCGAATGTTGGAAATCCACATACATTTCCAAACACAATTTCCCAAGTAGTTTAGACCCGTAAAACCTATTTGTTTAAAATGTTGAATAGCATTATCATAATATACAAAAGCTCTACCAGTTCAAGCAACATACATATACCACACTTTAGAAGTCATTTTACATGTGAAAAAAACATGATTTACTGTTTCAAGCTCAGACCCACACATGACACACCCCCCTCTAGTCTGAATTCCTCTATGTATTAAATTATCATATGTTGCAATTTTACCAATTAAAACATGTCGAGCAAAGTAATGTGGTGGTGGAAGAGCTTTTAGGCTCCAAAGAGAATCAAAATTGAATGCAGAGAATGAATGTGGCTGCAAAATATTTTGGTCGTAAAGAATTTTATAAGCAATAAAGAATTTGAGGTATCACCTATCCACATCCACTCATCATTTCTACAAGCATCTATTTTAATAGTCTTTAATTCATTTATAATTTCAGTTTCCCATAAAAATCACTTTCTTCTCCATTCTATTTGCCATACCCAATGGTTTTCATGTCGTACTCTTTATTTATCTACAAAACCCTCTTTAGGCATTGAGTTTGAAAAAATTATAGGATATCTATTTTTCAAAGTATCATTACCTATCCAATAATCTATCCAAAACAGAATATTACTCCCTACACCGACCTTCCACCTTCTCTGGTTATCAAACCAAGAATTTGAGTTTCCTCCACACACCTTCTTGGCATCTCTCCACCACTAAGATTCAGTATTCGACACAACACTATCATCCAACCCTCTCCAAGAACCAAAATAAAAAAAATTAACTTAACCGTCGAAAGACCTTTAGTTGATACCTGTCTGACATTTCGACCAAAGACTTCGACCTCAATGTTAATGACGATCCAAAAATTATTTTTCCATTTTAAAAAAACATTATCTTATATTTTTTTTTATCAGTAATAAAAGAATATAATAAATAAGAGTATTTTGATATACTTCAACTCTATTACGAATAAGAAAAAATCAAATCTATGATAAATCAAAAAGTTCTTCTCACGCATCCCACTTATTCCTGATAATTATAAAAAATATTTTATATCTAAATCGTACACTATAAAAACTGATGCTTCTATACGAAACATATGTGAATATGAGACTATACATTTTAATCAAAAACTCAACAATAATCCTTTGCCAAGCTCTAGTCAAAACATTCTATAGACTTGCATATTTAATAGCGGTAACTGCAAATAAAAAAACATATTCAAACTTATCTTACATGAATGATTTGCTGATAAAAAAAAATTACATGAATGAAATACACCTAAATTATGCAATCTTCATCAATTAATTTTCATAAAAACCTTAATCAGTTGTTTCCAAAACTTCATGTCGGCCCTTCCTCTATCTACATATCCGTTCGTGTTTGGACATTGAAACTGTTTATCATTGTGATTATCATAAGCAAATTTACTTGTAAAAGAGTTCCAACTTGAACTCGAATATAGTGACGTGCAATATTGACTGAGATGATGTATTTTATAGGTCGTAATTACTCATTAAAAATATATCTTGTATGAAAAAACACGCAATTTTTCGTTGTGGTAATGAGATTTGTGTTGTTAATGAAGGAAAAATAGAAATGAATCAATCATGAACATCATTTACTTATCTTTGTTTATTCCTTAGGTTTTAGGGTGAATAGCAATTTCAACCTCCGCACGAGTGCAATAATGAAACTGTTGATCTGGAGAATCCCAATATAAAAAATAGATACACGAAAGTCAACACGGATTAACATAGAAAAAAGAATATTAAATTGAATAGCTTAATTAATTTGGAAAGCACATGACTCATAAGATTCCTCTCTGTGCTACCTGAACAGGTTGCCTCTTGCAAAGTTGTCATGTTCTACCAACTAGCTATATCAAGATAAGAAAGTGCTTTTTTTTTACTTTTTCTCACTATTCATCATTTTCTTTTATTATATATTACAAACCCTAGCTGAACCCTTTTTTTTTACTGTATTCTCCTCGCTACTTACAATAATAAGTCAAAATTTTAAAAATATTACTCCATATCAAATGATTCAGTGCTTCTTTTCTAAGTAATATAAACATCAGTAATAAGTATTTAATGCTTTTACAAACGTGTCTATGAGGACATAATGGAAGAAAAATATTTTAATGATGCCATTTTTAAACTATTGAAAACAATATTTAACCATTTAAAAAATATATACTTAAGATATCGATAGATGTGTAAATTAAGAATATTTTTAATTTATATATTTGCATTACTATTATTTATCTTATAAAAAAACAGTAATAGGTGGCACGTAACAGTGTAACTTAGAGCATTAATTGGCAAGAAATGGGACACCTGACGAAGCTAATATAAAATTTAATGTGGCCTATCTTCTTTAACAATTTGTCTCTAACAGCAAGACATGGTTGTAAAGTCAATGGTGAAAAAAATGAATAGGTATTAAAGTATTTGACAGAAGTAATTAAAACTTGCAGAGGAAGAAGAAGGAGAAGAAAGTGAAAGTTGAACTACACAGTGGCTCCGTGATATAAAATGAAAGTAAAGGAAAATTACAAGAGTTGCATGTGACTTTTTATTTATTTTATTAAACTGTTATGGGACCTCATACTCTGTGTGTGTGTGTTTGTCTGTCATCTTCAATTTACACTTTACACATTATAAATTTAAGAGCGGTAGAACATGTACACCCACTATAACTTCTTCTGCTTTGCTGGCCCATGTGAACTGTTCTTAACGATCTTTACTCTGATCCCAGTTCATGGCGGCCGGAATGTGACCCACAACTCCAATCATCTGCTTTTCAGCTGGCCCATGATCAGAAAGTGTGTCAGATAGGTACCTTGTGCACCACCATGCTTTTAGATAACTCATTATTAAAGAATTGAATTTTATAGTGCAGGTGTTTGTGGCATGCCCTTTAGTGTCTATCTGCTATGAAAACCTTTCACTGACATCTCCTAACCCCAAATTGGAAATTTCAAATTAAATCAAATTAAATAATTAAACCCCCAGAAAAAATAAATTAAAATTAAAATTAAACTCTCCATCCAATCAGAAACTTCCTTATCTTGTCTCATTAAACTGCGTCCACTGAAGAAAGTTTATTTGTCGCAATCTCATAACGGCTACCTCCTTCATCTTCCACACTCTCTAGATCTCCCTCTTCATTCTCATCCTCTTCTACTTCTTCATCATCTTCTTCCTCTTCCTCCTCTCTTTCTTTTCTCTCGTACTCGCTCTCACTGTTCTCCTTCACTGCACCCTCTTCGTATTGGGAAGGAGGTCTCCATTGCTGCTCCGGTTGCACCATCAAGGGCTCCATCAGCTCGTGTGGCTTCATGTTGAGGAATGAAGCGCCAAAGGGGTTCTGAGTTTTGCTCTTTTCTTTGTATATGGCATCGAGTTCGTTAAAATAGGGACATGTCTTACTATTCTCGCGCCTATGCTTGTTGCTTTCCTTGACTTTCTTGAAGTACTTGTTGATGTTCTCCCATTTCTCTTTGCATCTCTTGGCACTCCTGTTGTACCCGATCCTCAACATTCCTGCTGATATGTCCTCCCATAGTGGAGCCTTTGGTCCATTTTCTTGGTACTTGGTTTCAAGACTCGTCCTCAACCTTATCAAAGCATGAACCTCAGCTTTTGGCCACCTAGAAGAAGATAAAGAGTTCAATGAAGTAGGAGTGGTAGAAACAACGCAGATAGCAGTAGCAGCAGTTGTAGGAGTAGCAGCAACTGCACTGTGACCATTACTCATTTTCTGAATTTCAATATTGTTAATATTTGCCATCACCATTGGTGTTTGTGGTTGTGGAGCATGTTGCGGTGGTGGTTTTACTTGTGATACTTGGGGTGTAGGTGGTGGTTGTGAAGGCGGTGGTTGAAGGAAATTGGCACCGGCTTGTGTTGAGGGGTTCTGGTTCTGACCAGATAACTGTTGCAAAAAGGCAATAACTGCTGCATTTTTCGCTGCTGCGGTTGATCTTTCTTGGACAAGAAGTTCGTGTTCTCTATTGATCCTTGCCATTTCTTGGATCCTCCAAGCGTCTTGCTGTGCCACGTGTTCTCTCTCCCTTTTGTCTATGGCTTCCAGGAACCTCTTTTGCATTTCCTCTTGCTTGGCCAGGACTTGCCTTGTGAGCCTCCTGAAGTAGTCCTTCCACTTTCTCTTCTTCCGGTATTTCTCTTCCAAGTCTTCATCAGAGGCCGTGGAAGAAGAGGTTGAAGTTGTGGAGAAGAGGTTATTCATGTTAGGTAAAGAGTAAGGGATGTTATGGTTATTGTTGTTGGGTTGAGGAGGATTGCTAGGGTTGGTTAGTACTGTTGGAGAAGTGATGGTGGTTGTGGTGGTGGCATTGGTAGGTGGTGGTGGTGGTGGTGGTGATAAGAGAGATATTGCTGTAGGGTTTGTGGAGGGAACAGTGGTGGTGACATAAGAGATTGTGGTTGTATCACTAGGCTTTGTTGGGGGAGGTAATAATGCAACCGTGTTTGTTATTGCCAAGGTGGGTTGTGGTGTTAACGGGTAAGAGACTATGAATTGGTTCTCAAGGGCTTGTAATTGATCAAAAAACTTGTAGTGTTTTCCCTCCTGTTTCCCGCTTCTACTCTCTTTGGTTCTTTTGTGGTACTTGTACACATTCTCGAATTTCTCCTTACATTTCTTCGAGCTTCGGTGGTAACCCAGTTCTGCTAGTTTCCTAAACACATATATAAAAGAGAGAGGGAGAAAGAAAGAGAATGATCAAATTTTATTATGAAATACATATATATCCGTTGAAAATAGTGAAAAGAAAACAACAAGAACAGCAACAAAACTACTTCCTTTCACGTAAAGATGGTTAAAATTTTAAACGGTTTTGCCGTACTGATGAAAACATGAGGGCAGTTAATTCCTAAAATAGTACTGAACAATAAATACGATCAAAAAATATCAGATGAAATGAAAGGCTGAAACCAAAAAATTACGAAGATAAACTGAACAAAATTTGATTGAGCAAATCATAAACTTACAAATTTAACTGGAAGCATGATTCATTGCAACTATGGTTCGCTATATGTATATCAGACAAGATTGAGTTAGAAGAATTTCAGACATGTGAGTGATCTTATTACTACGGACTCTAACAAAGTTGATTAATTAATTATTATTTTATATGCAAACATAAAAATATAAATTATGAGGAGTCCCCCGCTCCCTCCCTCCCAATTGGTTTATAAAAAAAATACAGCGACAGGAAATGGGTTTGAAAAAGTTATTGGTTTGGAAATTGATAAAAAGTTAATAAAATCCTCATGCATGATCTTGAAGAAGCTAACTAGCTTCCAGCATACATAGTTTCTTCCAAACGATGAAAAAAGCTGCAAAGATAGAGAAGCTGATACACCAAAGAAGAAGAAGAAGAAAATCCAGAAAATAGAGATACATGAATAATGAATTCAGTTGAATCATATGTCTGGTTATATCTATGTATATACTCTTTGTTGTGTGTTAGTGTGTGTGTACCTTGCAACTTCTTCCCAAAGTGGACCCTTAAGACTTGAATCACGAAATACAGCATCCATATCCGACCTTATCTTCAAGAGAGCCAAAGTTTCTTGGCGGGGCCATCTGTTTCCAGCGCATGAGTTGTTGATCTTGTCACCTTCTTCTTCTTCTTCTAAGCCACCCTCTTTTCCCTTCTCTTCACCGGAAGTTGCATCCATCATAATCACCTCGCCACCGTCATGCGCCGCCACAGCCTCTCCGGAGGAGGTTTCCATGGCTGTGGTGTCTCCAAGCTGCATAGAGAGAGATAGAGAGAGAGAGAGAGATGTCCCTACCTAGCTAGCTAGCTAAGCAATTACAGCTTGAGAAAAAAAAAGGGAATATATGAGAAAACAAAGGGAATAGTATAGTCTCTCAGGGGTTTTATTGTGCGCATGGAGAGAGGATGCTTTTGTGGGGGTGAATAGATTTGTTTATTTTTAGATGGTGGGATCTGTCAATTTCATCATAGAAAAATGCAAATATTACCCTTTAATTAAGCTCTCTTAACTTTTCCTTGCTGTATCTCTGCATAATTATTATTGTTCTTCTTATTTTAATTTTTATGATTAGGGCTGTGGAATCTTCGCTCATTTTTTATTTCTATTTTTTTATGATGTTGCCATGGATTCAAAGAGGAAACACTGTATTAGAGGGGTTGCGTTGGGTTCTCTTATGTGTGTCACACGTTAGTGCTGGAAAAAGCAAAAGAAAAGCTAAGGGGTAAATTATAACATGCATCCTTTAAAGGGAAAAATAATAATGATAAAAAAAATGGAAAAGATAATAATATTAATATTAGCATTAATATTAATTATTTTTGTATATGCGTATTGATATATATTTATGAACAAAAAATTAATATATGTAGTAGTGGGAACAGCCTGCAGATAGGGACGATGTAGATGATAAGTTGGGCCCTGTAGGTCACCTTTGCTTATTGGGAGCTTTTGGAATTGAGTGGCAAAATAAATTCTGAAATTACACATTTCTCCATGCCAAGGATATCATTGACCCTTAATTAATCACATTCATAGAACTCCCAATCCCAAGTTTCCCTTAACAACGGTATAATCAACTTAGCCTTCAGGGAATGCTTTCAATAGTTTTTCTACTTATCATTACCTGCTTTTACCTCTTCCCCATAATGCCTAACAAATTTATCCAATTAAATAAAAAATATGTCTAATCAAACTATTTACACTAGAAAAACATAGAAGAGAGATATTGATAAAAAAAATATTTTATAATATATATACAGAGATAAATCTCTGTTGTTCACTTTTTTAAACTCTAATTATACCATAGTCATCTCACCTCATATTAGCATAACTTTACTGAAAATCGAAATGAAAAAATTCAAATAATTGAAGTTACTGTTTTTAGTTAATTATTATATTTAGGTGTTTTTTTTCTAGAATTTAGAAGTTTATATAATTTTATCTTTAAAAAATGTTTGTAATAATTAAGAGAATAAGTATAATTGATCTTGATGTAATAAAACAAGTCAGTTAAGGTTAAGAAAATGAGTTCTCGATTCTCACATACGATATTAATGTTTCAATTTCAAGTTTGTTAAGATAGCATAGTTAAGGTTATCACCGCATCTAAGATATTGTCCGTTTTAGAACTCAGACATCTAACACGATTTTATCTTTAAAAGATGTATAAGAAGATTAATGGAGAAGAGTGTATATAAATTGTGTATACTGGATTTAGCATACTAATAATTTGTGTTTAATGATTTTTTATTATATTAGATATTTTTTTCCTAGATTAGCAAAACACTGGATTTTATTTTCAAATATATTGTTTTTAACACGGCATTGGAATTTTAATGAAATTGAAGTTTGAAGTTAAGAAATACTAATTAGGTGTTGTTAGCAAGTGGTGTAAGAATACTAATTAAAATTGATTTAATGTTTTGGTGAAGAGTTTGAATAATTTAGTTTATTTGTGTGAAGCATTTAAGGGAGAAATGTTAGTATTTTACTAATTTTGATGTAGTTAGTTGATAGTGATGAATTAATAATAATGTATTTGTATGAGATGAATTAATTAGTCATGGTTAGATAGATGGTAGAAGTAGGTCTGTGTTGTGAAGGGAAAGAGACCATTTATGAAGGGAAGTAACTGGTGACAAATTCAGTTAGCTACAACCTAACACAATAAATAGAATGAATTTGTGGATAACTAAAAATCTTGTAACTCCACATGTTTCACCAATTATTAAAAATTTTGTATTAGGGACCATCTACAATGGTGCGTACAATGAGGTGACTGTACGTTCAATACTTATCACTAAACTATATAGAGTTATTGAGTCAATTCTTCCCTTTTTTTCCTTCAATGTCAATAAATGTCCAATTAGATATTAGATGTAAAAGAGGAGAAGGTGATAAAGTGAGCTTTATTTTCATATTTTGTATTTTTTGGATCTAAGACTTCACCATTAACTTGTAATGACCCCACAACGTGCTTCAACGTGGTGGACTTTATGACCCAATATTATTTTATTTGGCATTTTACCGGAAAAGAAAATTGTATCCTTTCACATTTTTAACTTCAATCAAAATCACCATTTTCTCTCACATCAAACTACCCACCAACTATACAAATGTACTAATATTTCTAACTTTAGAACAAATAAATTAAATATGAATAAAACTATTCAATTATGACAAATATATATATAGTTAGTTGCGTCGAGTTTTTAAATAGTATAAATACATGCATAATTATATATATAATTTAATTAATATACCCTTAGTATTTTAATTTCCAACTTCATGAATTTTCCATTTTTTATTAATAATAAAACAAAAACAATGATTAATAATAGTATTTAAGGATATTCTAATCCTTATAAAAAAATTACTGAAAAGTAACTCATCAAAAAATTTAATCCTAATGCACGTACTCTCATCTAGAATTCGACTAAGTTGTTTGGATTTTTCTATAAATAATTTAATTTAATTTATGTATTGATATCTTGATATTTTTTTAAAGAAGTTTAAGCTTATCAGAATTGTATGTGCAGAATATGACTATGTTTTAGTTATTATTATCTGAAACCTCATTTTTCTACCATAGAAGATTTTTGTATCTGAGTTGAAATACCCCAAATACTCCTATTTATTAAATTTTTATTGTTGTTTAAAAATAAATCTAGATCCACATTATCCAAATAAACATTAACCTAAGAAACTAAATAATTCCAAAATTCCAGTCAAAGTTATATAAAGAAAAATGCATTTGCTAAGAAAAAGAAATTAGAACGCTGATAAAGTTGTATACGAAATTTCTTTGACCCTTCGTGAATTTATAAAATGGAGAATTAACCTAATTAATGATACATAATAATATTTGTTTAAAACAATATGTTATGAGGTAAATCTTAGTCCCTCTCTGTCATGCACATGAAGTTTTAAGTGCTTCCTCTCTGGTACTAAACATTACTGATTAATTAAGAGTGAGAAAAGAAAAACCAAACGATGTGGGTCTTTTACGTCGAAGCTTTATCAACAACCATGAAAATTATATTTTTTCATAAAAAAAAATGTTACCTATGCATAGGAAGAAGAACCACGAAACAAAAAATCATTAGAACTCAATTATTGAGTGGATATAATGCCGAAGAGTGGGGTCCAAATAGTTAATTATTTATAAGCCCATTTATCACCATTATTATGATTTATGTCTAATAGTTTTATTTGAAGACATCAATGTGTATATATATATATATATATGGGAAAGAGAAAGTAAAAGAATAAGGTAGAAATGGAAAAGGGTGTGTGAGTACTTGATGTTGAAGAGTGGAAGAAGTAAGGTAGGTAAAGATGTATGAAATGATGGAAGGTGACACGGTGTAAAAAGTATTGGTGTATATGATGAAATTATATTATATGGTTATATGATTCAAAAGTGAATCCATTTTGTTTGTTTATTATTTTATGTGCATTTTTTTTAATTTATATGCTTATATTTTAGCTGGGTTGTTTCGTATTGTCGACTCTAAAGTGCGCTGTAAATACGAAACATTGGCAATATTAATTATTATTACTTTTATTATTCCTTGTGTTTATTTTATCTTTGAACCACCTGCATTATGCTTCTATAATGTGCATGCATATGCAACATTAATTGATGATGGCAAGGAATCTACTAAAGTTTCGTGGCAGCCAAAAAGAAGACATAAATCATAAGAATATGAAAAGAAGAAGGAGTCCTTGGGCAAGAGAAATTCATTTTAGTCGCAACTGTGATAATAACATTCATCCTAACCTAACACATCAAATAATCGCATCAACGATATCTATACACCAAATTTTTATTAAAAAAATCAACAAAAACAATAAATAAAAAATAGGTTTTTTTTTATCAGAAAAAAAAAATAAATGTAGGTATTTCAGGAATATCTCAATCTTTATACAAGAAACTCAAATCACTCACAAACCCTCAAAAACATTATCAATCACACAACTAACTTGTGTTTTTTATAACGGACCTCATATAGATTAGTAGTTCAAAACACCAATCAGAATAAGAGAACACATGTTAGTTTAACCTTCACAGTTACCCATGACCAAACCTTCAGCTGAACCATCGTGAAGATTTCATTATGATCTATAATTCCATTCCTAAAAATCATCTTATTCCTTTGTTTCCAGAGTTCTCCTACGATTGTTATCCACACACAGAACTAGATGTTATTGACAACTCCACTTTCCTTAGTCATCTTGAATTGTGCGAAGTGCTTTTTTGGTTCATGATGAACCGTCGATGCCACACTCACCCATTCATAGCATTTTGACCACACCAGCCAAGCTACCCTGCAAGTAAAAAAAGATGTGACGTTGTTTCCGCTTCCTCCCCACACATACTACAAATGCTATTCTCCTATGATATCCCTCTCTTCACCAAATTTGCTTTAGTTGTTATTTTGTCCTCCAGCACTCGCCATGCAGTCAAGTGAGCTGATGGTTGAGCCTTAATCGTCCAAAATCCATCATACATAGCTACTCCTTCCCCTTATTTATCGTCTTTCAGGATACTATACGCTGATTTGATTGTATACTCTGTTGTTTCACTTTCCTTCCACACCCACCAATCCTCCTTTTCCTCGTTAATACTTTTGCTTCCCATCAGTCTTCCCATCTCTAACTTTTGGTGCTTTTCTCAATCAAACAAACTCCTCCTCCATCCTATCTTCCATACCCACTGAAGATTGTTATTCCACTCCCATTGTCGCAGCTTATCACCCTTGCTAGAACAAATAGAGAAAAGTCTCATAAACTTATCTTTTAGCGTCTCGCCGCCCAGCCATTTATCCTTCCACAACATGATTTCTCTCCCATTCCCAACCTCCCAAAAGAAATTATCCTCAAAATGTCCTTTCCACCCCTCCAACCTCCAAATCTCCTTCAAATCCCTCCACCATAAGGATTCTGACATACTAATCCTTTGGTTCCACAGGCTTCTCCAACCTCCATACTTCGATTCCAATACCTCTTTCCACAAACCTCTTTCATCCCTGTCCAACCGTCATATTCACTTTCCTAAAAGAGCCACATTGAACTTGCTTAGCTCTAACATTCCTAGCCCTCCCATCTCCTTTGCTTCACAAACTTTTCTCCACAAAATCCACGCAACCTTCCTTCCTTCTAAGCCTCACACCCTTAAGAAGTTCCTATGCAGTCTCTCTACCTAAAAAAAAAAACCTATGTTGAATAAAAAAACCTAAATAAAAAAAATAGGTTATTCTCTATCAAAAATTAAATATCAACCTAATTTATGTTGAAATAACATTTTTAGGATTAATCACTGCATTTGAAGTATTGTTTCCTTTAAAACTTAGAACTCCATTATAATTTTGTCCTTAAAAAATATTTCTTAAAAAAAAATATATATTTAAAATAACATTAACTTCAACTCCTAAATTATGTGTAACTAAAGTTCAAAACAACATATCAAATTTAGAAAATTTAGGATACCAAAATAATTACTCATATTTTATACTTTTAGTTGATATATAACAATTGTCAATAGTTGTTCACAATTCATTATCATATTGAAAATTATTTATTTTTAAAACAATAAATTTCAAACTCGTATTCAAAACCGTATTTAATATGAAAATTAGCCTTCAAGTATGCTAATGTTGAGTTGAATTTTGAAAAAATAGATCTTATTTCAATTTTCTTATGTGACATGTAATTTATCACGAATAAAACATGTTATTTACTTTTTTTTAAGTTGTTGACACGATATTTTCCAGATCAATAAATTCAAATTTATGAACTTGAATTCTGCGTCGTCGTATCTAATTAATATTTAGTTTGCGCAATTTATTTTCATAAATTATTACTCAAATGAGAATAAACAAAATATTACTCAAATTTAATAGTTTGATCACATTTTAGTTTATTCTTATATAATCAAACAAAAATTACATTATCGATAAGGAAAATTTCTCCTATCGAGCTTCATTCTTTTTTTTCAAAGTTGTCTATATAATTTTTTTAGCTTGTTTTCTCGTCCATTATTATTTTTTCATTTATTTGCATACTTTTCATTCATTTCATGAATTATTTTTCTCACAATTTGTATGGCCCTTCCCTGTTCTTTTTTATGACTTTTTTGGTAATTTTTTCACTCCTTCTGGTTTTTTATTCGCTTTCTCTTACACACACTTAATTTATTTATTTTTACTTATTCATTTGAGTAATTTTTATTATCATTCATCACATTTTTTAATGGTTTAATCCATCCGTTCATTTTCAACATTCTCCACACCGTCCTTTTCTTTTCTCATTTCCTGGTTTTTCCTCCTATTTAGTTCGTATAATTTTTCAATTATTGAAATTAAGAAAGATGTGGCAATCATTGTTAGATATTTAGAAAAAAGAATATCATTGTTATATATATTACGTAATTACTTTAGATAATAGAATTGAAAATTGCTAAAAAAAAATACTTTAAATTCTAAAATTGGTAGTTAAAATTTTAGTAATTAATTAGATACTAATTTAGGAAATATTTATCAATAATAAAATAAATTTAGATATTAATAATTTTTTAGTATCTAATTTTTTTAATATAATAATTAATTATTTATTATTTTTTAAAATTATTTTTATTTAATGATTTTCTTCTAGTGTACTATTTTTAATAATTAAATAAAATTTTGGAGTTATTTTTAATAATTAGATAAAATTTTGGGATGGAAAACTGCAAGGATTAAATTAAATGAGAAACTAAAATTAAGAGAATGAAATCTAAACATAAATTAAAATACTTAGACTTGACCCCATGGATAGAAAATATTTTTATTGAAATAAAATTATTATCATTATTAAACTATGCCGAGCACGGAAAATAAATTTACATTAACTTTTATTACTTTATTAGAACACTAATCAATTCTAGACTGCCTTCAATCTCACAATTGAGGAGCTATGTGAGTAAACTTTTTATAATCATTTACAGAAGATTAAAATAAGATGAAACAATAAAGTTAGTTTTAAACTAGTTTTGCATATTCCAACTCTTCTCTGAGAGTTTGAGTAATATCTTGAATTTCATTTACCACCTTCTCTTACAAGCATAATACGGTTATGCTTGTTTTACAAGTTAAAATATGCACTTAATTTTTTATATAAAGTTTTTTTTATATAAGGTTCATTCATTAAATATTGTATATCTATTTTCTATTTTTTATTGATTAAAAAACTTTGTTAGAATATTACTTTCTATTTTACTATTTGAATATTTTTACAATAGAAGATTTAATTTTTTTATTAAATAAATAAATATGAATCATTTTAACGGTGATCTAACTCTTGTATAAAACTAAAGAAAAAATATAACTCCTTCATTCAAGGACTTACCACAAATTTTACTTGAGCAACTCAAAAATAAGTCAGCAAACTAAAATAAAGACACTTGAGACACAACCTAACATCTCATCCCAACTTTCTAAAAATAAAAGATCTATAGTTTTAAAGTTTCTTAATCAAAATACATATAAATCAGATTATGAAGACACCTATCGAATAATATGATATATACTTAGTCAAATAAATTTATTACATGAGGCTTAGGTATAAAGAAAAAAAGTGTGTATAATTAACATATATGTTTTTATGAATGTATATATAAATGGGAGACATTAACCCTGCTAGCCTGGAGAGTTGCATGGCACAACTAGTATCTGAGATGAGCCATGCTGGCTGAGGTGAAGAGAGGGTGATGCTTAACGTGGAGGGCATGTGGTGTGAATGTCCCTGCAAATTATGTCTTCCATGTGGTTTAACCTTCAACTTTATTTATTACTCAAAACCCTACCATATTCTCCCTTTTCTTTTTAATTAACTTCTCTCATCTTTTTTCTTCTATATATATGCCAATTGTGGTGAACATGTATAACCACAAACTCAATAATTAATTCTCAAAGGACTCACGCGTTCGATCATTTGTTGATCCAATCGCATTCATTGGTCAATATATTATTATACAATACTATAATCATCCATCGGGGTCGGTTATCTTTCCGTGAAGGAAATCTTATGATTGTGACCCATTAACCAAGGATTGCATAAACAATTGCATTCATTTCATACTTTTATCTCATCTCATCATGCTCATTTCGGAGGGATTCCCAATCTATATCTTGCTTCATCATACAAAATAACCAATGTGTTTTAACTAATACTTCAACTTAATCATTAAATCATGGGGTCACTGCCACATATACATACAACTCTAACTTCAAACTAATGGTAAAAATTATTCATCCGTTATGGAATTGATAATAATAATCGATTACTTGTTCTAACTTCAGAGAGAGACATCAACTTGAACTCTCTCTCTCTATTATATATTAATGATATTAATTAAGTAGATAGATAAACAGATAAGAGAGATCACTTTAAATTATATTGATCCCATTATTGAATCATAATAAATTATATATCATCTAAATCATTTGTAGCAAATATTGCAAAATTATCATACACATTTTTTAAATTTACATCACATAATATATATATATATATATATATATATATATATATATATATATTCTTTGTTTCTTTATATTTAAGTCGGTGAAAGTATATTATAACACATTTTTTATTATATTGGTTATTTTTTGAAATTACAAAAATGTGTTAATTCAACTTTATATAATGGGTGTGGAGGAAAGTATGGTGCAGTTGCTACTGAAAGACACGGAGTATATAATTTTAGTCAAAAACTTAGAAGATGAGTGAATGTGAAAAGGTTAAGAAAGGCCCTAAAGTACACAATTAGTTCAACTTATAAAATTTTACAACCTACTAGGTTAGGAGTGGATTTAAATGTAGGGAGGAGATGTGAAACTGAAAGTTTTACCATCAATTCAGGTATTAGTTTGGAAAATATTTTTTTAATAGAGTTTCTACAAGGGAAAATATGAGAAAAAATGGAGTTGAGCATGCTAAGTAGTCATTTATGCGTTATGTGTGAGCTGGAAGAGGAATCAATAAGTCATTTAATTTGTACATGTAAGTTTGTTGGAAAAATATAAAACATGTGCGCTAAATGGGTGGGTGTGCATACAACTCTTCGTAATCAGCCTAGGATGTTCTTAGAACAATTTTCCTTACTAGGGATGGGGGTAGATAGGAATAGAGTCTGGAAGAGCATGTGGGTGACAGTCATGAGAAACTGAACGCTTGGGCTGGATAAAAGCATATTTCTTTTACGATGAATGGTGTTTATGCCCTATCCAATGCATAGGATCTATCAGGTAATATCCATGTAGTCATAGGAAGAGGAGCACAAGTTGGGGATGGGATTGTCGCTTCAGTTAAAGTAATGGCTAGCAGGTGAAACACATGTAGGAGATCATTTTATCTAACATTTTATATCTTCTTTCAGACTTCTAGCCTAGGATGTTGGTTGTTTTGTGCAAGTTTTCAATGGGCAGTAGGCCATATATTTGCATATAGAAATGTAAAGAAGCACAAAATCATATAAGCTTACAAGGACTTGCTACGTCACTAAGCAGCATAGAACACATTTGCACAAGAAGCTCTTAAATATTGTATGGGATAACCTCTGGGTATGATATTATTGTTATTGGAATGTATTCTAAGGACATATTTTTTGTGTTGGGTAGGATTCAGAGGGTAAGTGTGGCAAGGAATGTGTTTTTCCTACATATTTTACGTATAGGTGGACTATGTGGGTTAGGACATTCCTTAAATATCCTATTTTTTTCGCTGATAAAAGAACTCATTCATATCTTGTAATATTTTTTACCAACAATGATACACATTCTAGAAATAATACATTTGTGATAGTTGCTCTCATGTATAAATTTTGCATTTGGAGTACCTTAATTAATTATCAATTATTTCAAAAATAGTTAATTTAATTAATAAGATTAAATTTAGTAATAATTTTGTATTATTTTTCAAAATTATTACAACAAACTTTTTCATTCAGACTTTTTTTTATTAAATTACTTTTCATATAATTAATAATGTGAGAACTACCCATATTTTCCAATTCACACAAGAGAAAGAAAAAAACTCATCTTATAAATTTATAACATTTATTGTTTATTAACTATAAAATGTAAAATGATTAATGGTATTTTAATAAAAAAAAATAACACAAACAAATTTTGTTAAATTTCTTGTACAAAGGAGTGAAATAATTTTTATTAATCAATTATTATTATTGTAAGTATTTATTTTTTGTGCTAAATAAAGAGTGTGAAATAAATTGAAAAGTGATAATTAAATTCGCATTGTATATATAAGTTTTTTTTATCAAAAGGAAATAATTGAAATTAAAGGAAGATATGGGATATTTCAACTCATATACAAAAGGTTAAAATACAAAGATAACATATTGTAACCAAACATTCATGTGTTTCTTCCCCTTTCGTACAAAAAATCCCTTTTGCATCATATTACATGTTAGCTAACACTCATCAACCTCTACATATTGCATATTACTTCATTTTGTACTAAAGTTCTAAATCTTACATTCATACCCATCTTCCACAACACTTAATCTTGTCAATTAGAACTCTAAACTCAGGTATATAGTGTAGTATGCGTGTTCAGATATATTTGAGGCATTTGATTCAAATTCTCACCCCTATTTCAACAACCCCTACATCCAAAATATGTAAAGCTTGGGAGGACTACATGTGTTATGTTCCTACTACAGACATCTAACTCTGTTAGCCACACTCTCGAGATAAGCGTTGTTACCCCATCTTGTGATACATTAGAAGAAGCATGCCAATTGTTATAGGGTCAATTCATCATCTACATTACTAAAAGCTCATACTCAAATACTGATTCCTCATATATCTAACAAATCATCCAGCTTTATGAACATAATTATGATGCAATTAATAACCTGAAAGTTATTCCTAACATTACAAGTTATCAAATATTTTCGTCTATTTCAAATCCCTAAAAATACTTTCTAGTTAAATTTAAGAATCAAAATCAAGACTTCATTGATCAAATAGAATCAAGCAATAAACATCAAACAAAAATACCAAGAACAAGTAGAAAAGAGGTATATATATCACAAAGAATACATTTGATCATAGTAGATTACATTCAATCTCAAGTTTGAAAGCACTTAGTTGCTCATGATAGCTTCTTCAATCTTCATTCCTGATCTGGATTGCATAAAAAACGTTGATCTGAGAAAATTCTTCTCCTAAGAACAGAGTTTTCTTCTTTTTCTCTCACTAACTTCCCTAAATCTCTCTTCTCTGGTTCGGTTTTAACTCTGTTCCAAAATTTATTTAATGAAATATAGCTCAAGCGAGATAACCTAGCTTAGGATAGATCTTTCAGTGTTGTTTTAGCTTGGGCGAGTGATTCTAGCATGGGCTAATTTAGTATTGCACCATTAACTTAATCTAGATAATTTTAGCCTTAGCTAAATTTTGTAGCCTGAGCGAGATGCTTCCTTTAAATTTCCTTCTTTTCTTCTTCTTGTGATCCAATCTATAAGTCTTTGCTTTCTTTTTCTTTCTAACGCTTCACATTCATCTAAAATTTACACAAAAATTGGGATTAAATTTCTTCATTTGTTTCCTGATTCAAAATATATAATTGAATTCAATAATTCTCATATTAGGATAATTTTCTGACATTAAGCAATAATTAAGTTCCAAAGTGTTAAATTTTCTTAATTATAAATACTACTCATTGGCACTTATCATTACCTCAGGTTATACCCCATCATTTTGTTCTATCTAGGTAACCCCAACCTGATTTACCATGTACCATGCATCTTTTCACTTAGATAATTGACTATACTATAGTTCTTGTGTACCCAAATGGACTAAGATACTAGTTCAAATACGAGAAGTTTTCCTTTTCAAACTTATATTTCATCTACAAACAGACTTTATAATTTGTGTCACGTAGAAGATTTCTTTTGCATCCACTTTAGCATTCTTAAATATGATTTCTCAACTTCCAAATACCCCAAATGATTGCAAGTCACATGCACTTCCAAATTAAATTTCCCTTACTGCTAAGTTCCAAAGTGTTGAATTGTTGAAAGTGATTTATGGTTTGGTCATGTTGCATTGACCATAGCCCATCCACCTATTACATATGTTCTACACCATAGTTGCAACCTTATATGTGAAGAATAAGTGGCTCACTATTTCTACAATCTCACCACACATAACACAAGTGTCATCACCTAATACAACTCCCCTAGGCTTAAATTGTCTCTTGTTTATGCACTGTTTAGGAGTATTCTCCAAGAAAAATATTGGATCGATTGTAAGGCCTTAACTTTTCAAAACATAGTTATTTTATCAGCAAATAATTAATTCAATAAAATGGATCATTTGATTGATGCTCAAATCCATATAAAAAAAAATTGAGGTTGTTAGTTCTTTTCCATATCTTTATCATTGATATTCATACAGTTTTTATCTCTACAAATCAATGCAATTACTAGAACTTGACACAAAATAGTCCAAAAAAAGACATTACACTTTCTGAATCTTGTCACAAACAATAAAATTAAAACATGTAGCATATCACCCTTTAGAGTAAATGTTGTCTTTTCTAAGTATATGGAATTGCCCTGCGTATATCTGATTTGATTGCAAATTATTCCTTTATTCCAATGGTAATATTGCTTATATTCCAAATGTTAATGATCCACTGTCAATTTCCATAACATAGTGTAAAAGTCTATATGTTCCCCGCACACCGATTATGTAACTTTTCATAAACTGGTTTAACTGTGTATTCATGTACCTCTTCATCGTTCCATATCCATACATCCTCACGATTCATGGATAAAGTCTTTTGTTTTACTTTTGCCATGAGGTTTGCTATAATGTTTTTCCCACTCAAACCAACCTCTCCTTCATTCTAAACACCATTCTATACTCCTCACTTAGCAATTGTTACCCTCCCATTTTTTGCATTTGCATACATTATAGATAGTTTATTCATAAAAGGAGTCACTTGTCCACCTATCCTTTTAAAAGTATATCTTATCACCTTTTCCAATCTTTCAAATAACATTTTCATGAAATCAATGTCCTCTTACTTCCTTTCCATATACTTCTCGTAAGCCTCTTTACCACCTTGATTCATACCCAGGCTACCATTTTCATTAAGTTTTTCCATGTCCCCTGTTTTTTACTCTTCCTTCCGTAGTCCTTGCTCAGTCATTCCTAACCTCTATTTTCACTTGGCTAAGAGTGCAATATTGAATAATCTAATATCGTTGATACCTATTCCACCATGTTCCCTAGGTTTACACAAAAAAAATTCATTTATCTGAGTAAATTTCCTACCCTTTGAATTTCATCCCACAAGAAATTCATTTGTAACCTCCTAATCTCTTGGGACATCCGAGAGGTGATGCTTTAAAATAAAGATTGATAATACAAAAGAATAGCTGTGAAGATTGATTTAATTAAGCATAATATATTAAGAAAGGACATGAATATACCATTTCATTTGGTTAACTTTTTCTTGATCTTATTGACAAATTTTTAAGGTATTTTGAATAAATGAAAATTTTAACTAACTTTTTCAACAAGAAAGAACTAAATAAATTGAAGTATTATAGATAGTCCAATCCTTTTTAAAAAAAAAATTATAAACACGTGAAAAGATCCAAACATGTCATCATACATTTTAGCAAGAAAAAAACATCATATTATGTAAAAATTAAAATAATAATAATTAATGTTATCTTAAATTTAAACGATGACCGTTAAATATACACAATATGAACTTGTTAGTGTCAAGTTGAAAAAAAGTGCCATAAAGTATATAGTACTGGTACGTTGGATGTTTAAAATCTCAAATAAATCAGGATTGAAAATTGCTATGTTGACTATAAATACCTACAATGATGGAATGAATTTCCTTGAATTCATTGACAATTCGCAAGAGTCACGACAAAAGTCATTTAATTACATATTAAATCTTATTTAATAAGAATAATGGATGAGTTATGTAAATTTAAAGGTTAATTAGTGATGCAACAAAGTGTGGACTTTAGAACAATATGAGATAATATTAGCTAATTAATACTTTCAGCTATGCGAACGCTATCACTTCGCTACATTATCAAAGTTATCATAACTGCAAATTAGAACGTGTTAGAAAAAATGGGAGAGATATTTTTAAAGTTCAGGTTTCAAATAAGGTGGGTACACTGTATTCATCACCAGAAATAGGAGGAAATCATGAACACACAAAAAAAGAGACAGAAAATGACCCAAGCGTAAACATAGTTATTAATTTCACTTTTAATTTTGTAGGTATCAGAATTATTGAAGTTTAGTTTCACAATTTCTAATGATATTATTTAGATATCTCAAATATCATAATGTGTGATTTTTATCTCTTATATTTCAATTGGACCAATTGAATTTCCAATCATTGTAATCATATAATTCATTCTCTCAATCATTTGGAGGGTTTACATTGATCGATAACAAATACTAAGGACTTGAAAAATCACACAGTTATAGTATTTAGAGAACAAAAATTAGAATGAGGCAAAAGTTTAATAAAAAAATGTTTTTTTATATGAAATAATGTGGGATATTGTAGGAATATCCCAACCATGTTAAAAAAACTGATAATATATTTACATAACCTCCAAAAATATTAATGACCAACAAAATGTTATCTCTACGTATATTATTGCTGATTAAAAAAAAGTTCAGATAACTTTTTTTTTACCATCATCTATCCAATAGTATATAAACAATTTTGTTGACCACATTACATATAGACAACAATATAAAAAATATATATTTAAATCACAAAATTTAGTAATTAATCATATCAAAATAAAATAAGATATTTCTAGTCCACCAATACATCCAACTTAACCGTAACAATGGTTTTCCTCCTCGCACTTTGTAATAAAGATGGAGATGACTTGTTCATTAGATATGTACTATTATAATTATGCAGTTACATGATTTTGATAAAGGTGATAAAAGACAGGTAATTATGAAATGTTTTGATCTCTAGTGGGACTATATATTATGGGTGGTCCACATAATAGTGGATGGTGATAAGACCAACAAATAATTGTTAGGATATGCTCAAAATGATTCTGATACCATATTAAGAAGTGGACTTTAAACCTAACTCAATCTTATAAAATCGACTTATAAGATAAGGTTTGCACCCATTTATATAGTATGAAATTTCCTAATCTCTAATCGATATGTGATCTTCAACAATAACTAATTTAGTGTGGGCTAAGACGATAATAAACGTCAACGTCTCCTTAGTGTTACCTAGACCTACACTAAATGTAGTAAAATCTTACATCTACTTTGTGTCTACATTCTAGATCCTAACTTATTATTATTATTTTAATATTTTTTAGTTTGAGTTAAAGGTCTCTATATCTAACATTTATTTTTTATTCAATTTGAGTAGACTTCACTCCTGCTAGTGACTTCTTTTTTTATAACTCTTTTTTTTTTTACAGCTAAAATAGATTTTTCTTATGAGACAAAAATCACAGCAGAAGTCAATTTACATAATAAAAAAATATAAAAAACAAAAAATAAAGTATTAGATAGTTGTATATTAAAAGTGTAATTAAAGGATAAAGTAGGTTAAATAGATGCATGTAGATATTTATTTATATATTTGTATTGTTGAATTGCATGGCGAAGGCGGAGAAAATTAATTAGGTACAGAAATGGTTAGGGATAGCATTACTTTTGTAGCTAGTTAGTGTTTACATAATTTAAGCATCTGTAATCCTAATACATGTTGCTATTTTGTTGATGAAAGGGCAATTATGTGGAAGAATTGCAGGGACCATGTTACTGTTTGGTTACCATTTGAAGCCAAACCAAGGGTAGGTCATAGCTACAACCCTTCGGAACTCATGTGTCGCTTCTGCAGTCACTGGTATCTGCATATAAGATGAATTTCATGCCAACTTCAACAAGTAATTTTCAGTTACCTTAGTTTGCAGGGCTGGGCTAAGGCTAGGGCTACAACTAGAACTAGGGCTAGGGCTAGGACTGGGATAGGGCTACCACCCCACAAACAGATGCATTCACTCACAGAGATACGCAATTTATTGCTTCTTAATCTCAAAAGAGCATCAGAAAACGACGCTTTCTATCTTTCCTCTCCTTACTATTTTGGATCTATTAATATATATTCAGATCAACACTCACTCTCATTCTAATAAGGGTTACAATAAATGTCCTTCTAATAAGGGCTTCTCTGATTTTCACTTACATTAAATACAGTGATCTAGAAGCTCATGAATGACTCATGTTGCCACACTTCAATTTAAATGTCAACTCTTCAAAATACAAAAAATAAAAATTCAATCTCTTTTAAACCTTTAAACAAGATTAATTTCCATTTATATTAAATGCGCCACCTAAATTATCTTCCTATTTTTGGAAAAATACGTTGGACCTGCACATCATATATTTTTTAATACTTGTCATTATTAAAGTTGCACCGTCTTCTTTTAAATTAGAAACTTACATGTATATATATAATATTGAGATGTCTTAACTTTCTCAGAATTTTATGAACCGGCAAACTTTACAATTGGCATAAATGTTTGTATAAAGTTAACGAAAAATATAATAAAAAATATAGTTAAGCATGTGAATGTCTCCTCTTACTTTCCTAAGCTATGAAAGCGAATTATGCTGAAGTTGAATAAATTTCCAAAAGAGATTTTTTGAAGCTATCAAACACTGAAGCCACTAATGGATTACACCATATATAAGCAGGGGTGAAGCCCAAGAACAAAAGTGATAGATTAATGGGTCATATAACGAAGCCACTAATGGATTACACCATATATAAGCAGGGGTGAAGCCCAAGAACAAAAGTGATAGATTAATGGGTCATATAAGGACTTGTGTTTGACTGTTTCTTCCCGCACCTCCATATGTTCTTCTGGCACTCCATACAAAATATGAAAACATTTTTTATCCTCCTTTTACCACTTCCATATTTTGGATTACATAATCCAGAATGGTATTCTGGATTATATAATCTGGAAGTTTGAATTTGATAGTAGCTTCCGGATTATGTAATCCGAACACGTATTTGAAAAAGGCTTCCAGATTACATAATCCAGAAGCTAGAAAAGACTTATGGATTATGTAATCGAGAAGTTAATCATGCATATGAAAAAAGACTTCTGGATTATATAATCGAGAAGTTAATCATGCATATGAAAAAAAACTTCTGGATTATGTAATCTGGAAACTAATTGTTGGAGAAAAGAAATGAAAAATGACTGCTAAACAAACTGAAGCAGAAGAATACAAAACTGGGAGAAAAAATACACTTTCTGTTATATGCACACATTTGCACGTATACACACAAACTCT
>Ga0123342_1003446_pt1 | contig 25342 bp, 7 predicted proteins | sample Turbeawhitnodule_FD_89960 | JGI IMG/M metagenome (GOLD analysis project Ga0123342, IMG submission 89960) | Root nodule microbial communities of legume samples collected from Mexico - Turtle bean Mexico white nodule | ecosystem: Host-associated > Plants > Roots > Nodule | place: Mexico: Nepantla... | reverse complement strand
TTTTTTAATATTTGTTTCCCTGATTTTTTTTATTCTGCTTATTTCTTCCTTGATCGTTTCTTTCTTCCTAACCCCAATATTGGGCTTTGATCCCTTCCCTTTTAATTTTGTTTTTTTTTTTTTTTTTTTTCTTTTTCCTTTTCCTTTTGTATGTTCATTGTTGGTGGGGTTAACTTAGAAAATTTGATGTGAGTAAAGAGGTTCTTTTGAAAAAAATGTCGTATTTCCATTTGATACTTCATAAAATGGACAATTTTTTTTTATTCAAGAACGGCGTGGAGTACGACGTGCACTGAAATTTGATATAAATATAATTGTAAATGACAATTACAACTTCAGTTTAATATAAAAATTAAAATAATACATGAAGTAGTCTTAATCTATTTCAAAATAATTTTTTTATCCATTTATGTAAATATCGAATAAAATTAAAACATTTGCGGAAAATATGTGATTAATTTTATAATTGGGTCTAATTTTGTAGGGGTTGTTAGTGGCAATTTTTAGACACACTCTCCAACATTTTTTTTTCAGAAATACCCTTGTTTGAAATTTGTTTTCTGGAATATATTTTGATCAATTGGAAATGTTTTAGAAATTAGTGTTCGGAATGTACTCAAAAGGGCCCATACTTAAAACAGCCTCATGCACTTCCAAATGGTCAAAAAGAATTAGCATAATCTATGCCCCCATTTCAAAACTGAAGTTATATTAGGTAATAAATGTGCAATCAAGTTATATTGGATAATAAATGTGTAATCAATGATCATGTATATCTTGAATTTTTCGTTTATAGATACTAATTTAATGAACTTGTCATGTATGAACTCTAGCTAGTGGCCCAATATGATCTTAATCTTGGGTTAAGACTTTAATCATCTAGTACCTCTCTTAATATGATTAATTTAGCTCGATTTTGGGATGGAGTAGCTTGTGAAAAAAGATGTCACCTATTGGTCTAGTTGTGTATTGTAGACTGATCTCCCAGGTTCAGGGCTTTTTAGAAGAACACGAGTCTTGAAAAAAAGTTTTCATTCTTTGGCTGAGACCACTCAGACTTGTGCTATACACCTGCTTCATGGGCTTGAAGAGACAACGTTGATGAAGAGTCTGTAGTATGGAAAGAAAATTTCATTTCTTTAATTGAGATACACTTCGCACGTACCATACAGTGACCTTCCAAGCTCAAAGGAACCACGTCGATAAAGAGACTCTAGTATGGAAAGAAAAATTTTCATTTCTTTGGTCGACTTTCCTTTGACCACTTTCCTTTGACCTGTATCGTACACCCTTAATCTTGATTAGATAAAAATGAATAATCAAGCGTGTTTGCTATTCATAGAGTGACTAAATCTGCACTTAATATATTTTAATGCAATTGTTATAGATTCCGATAATGGTAGTGCTCACTGTTAGTATTTCTGTGTTCCCACCTTACCACAGTCTCACCTGGAGTGTTAAGAAAAAGGGGAAAAGACGAATCAAACAGGAGGGTGGTTGCTCTTGTTATAAGGGACAATGACTAAGCTCATCAGTGAAGAGGCTGCTTGTACTTGAAGATTATAGTTTGAACATCACTCTAGATCTTCTAGAGTGTAACCAAAGCCATATCGTCCTTTGAATGCTTATTACATTTTCTTTCCAAGTGAAAAAAAAAAAACATTTAACATACCACCATTACATTCTCCATCCACAATTCAAGTGTGCAATCTAGTACTTGTCTCTGTTGAATGCCTATGAATTCCCTTAAAGCAGCTCTACTGGTGCACCAATTTTGTAATATTTTCATGTTTCACTAACATATACAGATACTATTAATGTTCAAGTTTTAAGCACGATCTTCTGGCCTGTCTATGTGGACCAGCAGATCCACAATTATTGATTCATTTTCTCAGAACAAGCAAAATCTTTGAAAGCGCCAGAATTTGGGACATGGTAATGTCTAAAATATAATTTTTACATGATAATAACCTTCACAAAAAAAATACTAAGGAAAAGAGGGATCGTTTTACAATACAATCTTTAAAAGAAATTCACATAAGAAGATGAAACATCTCTCACTAGTTAAGTCCTGTAATAATGAGCCTAAAAAAGAAATGCTAAGAAACATAGTTGTCAAACAACTTTATAAAATAAAGTAATATATGTTGGCTTTTATTTTTATAGTAGAAGTGTAGGAGGTGTAGCCAAGAATGAGTGTCTTGGTGTGTGCCCTGTCTTGCCTGTGTCGCGTGTGTCACAGCCATGTCAGTGTAAGTGTCATACATGCACCATATCAATGGATTTTGTGTTGGTGCTTCCTAGAGCAAAGCCTCAGAATACATGTCTGGCCCTTTGTTCACAATTCTTCATTACCCTTGATCATCTTTTAAAAAACATCCTAGCTCAATGGGAGTAGCAGTCCCGAATTCATGGTGATGGTTGGTCATGTCCATTCTGAGTTGACAAATCCTATAATTCTGACATGGTTTGACAGATGCACAAGTTAATTTATACTTCTCATGCTAAATGTGCATTGGTAATTTATTTTCTTTTCTTTATTCGGTTATTTTATCTTAATTTTGTGTTTCAGTTGCTGAACTGTTATGCACATGTCATTGTTCAATTTATTGCTCAACTGTAACTGAAAACTGATTTAATGTCATGAAACCTGCAGCTTCTGAAGCCCGCTTTCACTATTATACATGATATGCAATCAAGATGTTTCCTTCTATTGATCAGGGGAACTCATAGCATAAAAGACACACTGACAGCTGCAACTGGTGCTATGGTTCCTTTTCACCATTCCATTCTTAATGATGGACAGATAAGTAACTTGGTTTTAGGACATGCACACTGTGGTATGGTTGCTGCAGCTCGTTGGATTGCAAAAGTCTGCACTCCTACATTACTTAAGGCTCTTGATGAATGTCCAGACTCAAAAGTCAAGGTACTGTTCTATATTATTCTTCTAAGAATATTAAGATGCTACAGCCCTGAATTTTGAAATGTTCAGTTCTTTCTTTCATTTGTTTATGTCTTAACTTTTTCCATCCTTTCACTAGAATGACATTTTTTTTAATGTTTTTCTTTCAAATCAATGTTATATAATCACACTACTCATAGTATATTCTTGTCTTTTTTGGAATACCACAGATTGTTGGACACTCACTTGGTGGTGGTACTGCATCACTGTTGACTTATATTCTTAGGGAACAAAAAGAGTTATCTTCAAGCACCTGTGTCACATTTGCTCCAGGCATGATCATACTAATTTTACATTTGAAGTTATTGAATTGAGAAGTAACACTAATTGTCTCTTAAGTTATGATGAATTATTTTTTCATTTCATAATGCTGAAAAATATGTTAGAGTTGGAAAGAAGCTGGAGCTATTGTCTAATCAGTTTGGGACTACAAAATGTGATTTCAAATTTATATGCCCAACATTGTTATTTTGATAAATGCCTATGAGATTTAGATAGCTATTTAGTGTGATATGTATTTATATGTATGGCATGTAGCTATATTCTGTTTTAAGTAAGGATGCTTATTTTTGTGATGCAATCTATCATATTGTCTTTTTCAGCTGCTTGTATGACATGGGAGTTAGCTGAATCAGGGAAGCACTTTATCACCACCATTATAAATAATTCCGACTTGGTGCCCACATTATCAGCTTTCTCTGTTGATGATCTTCGTTCTGAGGTGCTTCAGCTGGTTCTCCCAACTTTCAATATTTGAGTACATATTAATTTTAATTAGTTTGTTTCTAATGTTATCTATTAGATGATGCTTTGTTCTTTACTCAAGTTAGTTTTGTTAGGTTGCTGCATCATCTTGGTTCAATGATTTATGGGATCAGGTTGAACATACAAAAGTTCTGAATGTCATATATCGCTCAGCAAGTACTCTTGGGTCTCACTTACAATCTATAAGTGCAAAAGACAAAGTAACTGGTGTAGGTGCAATTCTACTGCCTGTAACCAGTAGTACCGAGGTAAATTCCTCGTCTCTATTTGACATTTTAGTATTCTTATAAAGCAGTTATAAAATCATACATTATTAAGAACAGTTAGGTGATCAATTATATTTGCAGTGATCCTAATACTCAGACTGTTTTTATTATTGTATACCTCCTTTGCGTGGGCCTTTTTCCATGTGTATATTTTATCTTATAGAAGGATCCTGCTATTTACCTGCAGGTTGTGATAAAGCATGCACGAGGTGTTGCAAAAGCTGTTGTCAAAACTATGGCTGCACACACTCAGAATATTGGTCCATTGTCAAAATCTAAATTAAATAACTTGGTCAACATGTCTCTTGGACCAAAAAATATAAGTAAATCTCTCTTGACTGAAAGTGTGTTTATGCTTAATAAAGATGAACCAAACTCCTCAAGTGAAAGATTTGGACTTGATGTAGTAGATGAAGAGGAGCCAGTCATTGATGCCAATGAACACATTACAGAAGGTGAATTGTGGAATGAGCTTGAAAAACAGAATATATTAAACATCCAAAATCAGGTAGAAGAGGCAGCTAAAGCAAAAGAGATAATTGAGGAAGATCATCTTGTTGATACTAGCAATTCAATCTTAACATCTGATCTAGTAGATAGCTATTGTTTTTATCCTCCAGGTAAAATCATGCATATTGTCTCTGCACCTTCTGATGAATCTAGTTCAAACTCCAAGGAGGAACATATCAAATTATATGAAACACCTAGACAGCTGTATAGCAAGTTCAGACTTTCAAAGAAAATGATAAATGATCATTACATGCCAACATATAGGGCAATGATCCAACTATTAATTCAGCAACTAAAGAAAGATCATAATGTCCAATAGTACCAGATGTAAAAAGTATCAAGGAGAAATGCATAAATCACCTTTTCATGGTTAAAAGCTACTTCAACCTACATAAAAAATATTCATCATCCAGAAAATTTAGAATTTAACTAAAGATAGAGCCTCTCCTTGAAGGAGAAGCTTCCAAAAATTGACGGGCAATTCCCAACCAAAGTAGGGCAGGTCTCACCCGCCTTCTAGTGCGTGTTCGATTTATAGGTGTTGGCACGACCAGTCGTCTCTATACGATCATTGACCAGTCGCCTTTCACCCCCTGACAGAACAGGTTAAACCTTTCGAAGCATTCTTTGATTTATTTATAGGCAGCCCTGCAGGACAGATTGTAAAATCTTCGATATGGGACTTGGGATAATGGGATATGGGCCTTACAACATCATTTAATTTCCTAAGTTATCCAAATGAACACACAAAATCACACGCACTGACTTTATACGATAAAGTCATTAAGTAATATTTCACCCGAGCTATTTAATTTTATGCAATTATAATAAATTTTATTTAATCGTGAATTAGGTGGTCCTATTTGGTTTATCTTGCGGACGCTTGTTTGGTAAAGCTCAGAACAAGACACTCACTTTAAATAAGTATTTTTTTATAATATTAATTTTTCAAATTTTCTTTATCACATCAATTCTCATTATCATCATAAAATAAATAAAATAATATAAATACAACATTAGGTAACGCCGAAATGGAATTGCAAAGAGGATGCTCAAAAATAAAATACATGATGATCCGCAAAAAAATCTATCCCTGTTTTTTAATTTAATAACATAATAAGTAACAATATCTTTTACAAAAAAATAATTCGAAAAATATTATCTTTATTTCTTTTTAATTAAACAGCCTTTACCTTCTTAACATTTTTTTACTTCTCTTTATATTTCTTGTTTATAACTTATTTATAAGAAAAGTCTACTTTGTTGGATGGGAACTGGTACTAACTTTAATTCGCAGTACACAAATATTATTCTAAACATCTGCTGCCCCTGTCAATTTATTAATATATCTTCTTCCTAGAAAATAGAAATCTGCTTTGTTCCATTGTCTCTTGTGACCACCATTCAAAGTTGGCGCAGTGACTCTTCAATAAAAAGGATGCCCCAATCAAATTCAGATATGGCGAATTGGTCTCATCTAATGACATCAACCACCATAACGGATTTTCAAAGACTCAGGTGGCTCTTCTTCCATTATCTTTGAACCCTCTTTTTCAAAGTACTCTCGTATGGTTGTTTTACGATCACCAAGGAAGGTATGATCCAAAAAGTTTTTGTACACTTCTTCACCAAGGCTTTTCGCACCAAGGACACTGCAACAATTCAACCATGCCTTCATTTTATGAACAAATAACAAAATGCCTCTCACATATAACATATAATACTATATTGCACTACAAAAATGATACAGTTTTGACGTATTAGTATCGTGGCATCCGTATGGTTTGAAACAAAAACATCAAGGATAATAACCATATGCTAGAAAAACAATGAGAGATATTTTGCATCAGAGAATGATTTAGAATCTAATCTTTTCATTAAAAGATATATACAAGATAAAAAAAACAGAAGAAAAACTAACTCTAACCCAGAAAAAAAAATTGTGTATGAATTGAGATAACCCAGAAAAAAGAATTGTATATAAAAGATCTTCAGTGACAGATTGCATTTCTTAATTGATAGTTAAAATAATTGCGCAAATCTCTAAAAGATCTGAAGTGATAGATTGCAATTCTTAATGGATAGTTTAAACGCATCATTTTCACTTAATTTTAAGAGAATAATACATTTATAAAGAGGATATGAAATGCTTTTACAATAAAATATGGATAAGAATTTTAAATTCACATTAATAAAAATAAACAAAGAATTCGCAATTTTTTTTTATAATAAACTACTATCTACTCTATTTTTAGAATTTTTTAATAATAAATATAATTTATTTATTTATTTATCGTTTTCGTCATATTTTTATATTTTTTTAATATTTTTTTAAAAAAAAAAAGTAAACAAAGAAAACTTTAACCGCGATTGCGTCATAAGAATAATTTTAATAAAAGAAAAAATCAATAAAAAATTTCAAAAAAACTGAAAATATCTGAACAAATGCTAATCCAATTTTTTTTATCAATGTCAGATAAAAAGGTTTTTGATGAATTTTGATTAAAAACTAATATCAACCAATTTCAATTAAAAAAAATAAATACTAATTTTTTTAATTATTAGACAAATTTTTTTCATATTTAAATAATTTCATATGTAATAGTAATTAAAATAGTTTATCTCAACACAAAAATCAAAGTTCATTACATTTAAATAAAATTGGTGAAAGAAAACATTCTAAACAATACCTATTCAAATTTGACATATTTGAATATATTAAAAATGATGAAAAATTTCATTGAAATGTAAGGTAGGTGTTGTGTTTGAATGAATGAATTGAGTAGCAGAAGAGGGTACTTACCAGTGACGAAGATAAACACGGCATGGCAAAACATCATCCCGCCAGATCTTATGGATCTTATACTCTCCATACCGTTCAAAATATTTTCCCCTGCCCTCTGTTACAAAAAGGTCACAGATATGATTAAATATATTTTTTCTTCGTCTGTTTTCATGTAAGATTGATATTTCTAGTGTAAACTATAAATTTCTTAAATATTTATAATAAAAAAACTATTAAAATAAATCATTTTCAATATTTTTTACATAATAAACAAATTTATAGTATAAATCAGAAAGTTAAATTTAAAGTTTAACAAAAAATATTTTCGTGTTATAAAAAATAAAAATATATTTAAAAACATATTTAATCCTTAAAAGTATAACTCATATTAATCATAACAAGATATGTAAAGTTGAGTTTGATCATCTAAGATCTCAATCAATCTAGTTTTAATGCAACGTTGGTTCCTTGGTTGTTCAAATTAACAATAAAACCTTAACTAGGGAACTAATATCTAGACACCCACTCTTTCGATAATTCCAAATTTTCTAGTCTTATGTAAAGATATAAATCATTCACATACCCTATAACTTTCTTCTTCGTTTAATTTTAAATTGATAAATTCGAATATGATGTGTGCTTAAATTATTTGAAACTACATTTTAACATTAAGATATAATTTCAATTAACAAGAACAGAAAATATTTTTTAACTTCAAAGTAATTACAAAAAATATTGTTCAAAGAGAGGGTGGCACACTTATAACAATGCCACATGTCAGTTTAAGTTTTGCTTAAACTTCAACAAAAGTAACGTAAGTTTTATTTACAAAATTAAGTTTCGAAAGAAATTTTTAGTAAATGATTATAAATGGATTATTTTTTAAACAATCAAACATGTTAGAAAATTGATTTTATTCTTCAAAATAAGCTTGGACTACCCAACTAAAAATTAAAAATCTGAGAAATGTTAGGAAATAGTTGCAAGAGAAGTACGTTACACAAATTACCAACTAATTTTTTTTAAAAATAGCATTAATTTATTTAATTAAAATTAAGCGTAGCACAGTTATTTTTTTTTTGTAAACTTGGATTTTTGTAACATTACCACTGCATTTAAATTTAAAGAAGTCCTCGTCAGTGTAAGAAGCACAGAGAACCTGCGTTGATGACACAGAAAACCATCAACACACTTAAACACCATATATACGTTACGAATAAATCTAGCCAAAAAAAGAGTTACTAAAATGTAACATTTGAATAACATACTGCAGGATTGGTAAAGGGCTTTCCATCTAGTGATTCAGGAACAACCTACAGGAGATAAAGTAAATTCAAAATTATATTTGGAACTCTTGAAGCAGGTATTGGATATTTTATTATCACCGGAAGAAATCCATAATAAGCAAATAAAAATAAAGAAATAAATAAGAACTCACAGCTAAAAACCGATATATGCGTTCCCTTTCAATGAATGCCGGAATCTAAAGTCCGTTAGAAGAAAATAAAGGAGAATTTTAGCATGGTAAAAAGTAGGTCTCCCAAGTAAAATAATTGAAAGTTTTGGAAAGACAGTACCTCTGTTTTCTTTATCTCAAAAACAACTAAAATAATTATTTCACCTTCACATGGTTCAACAGACAGGCCGGCAATTTCCTGCAAGCAGTCAAACAAACCCACATCCAACAACCAATTACTACCAACTATCACATCACGTCCTATAACTTCTTCAAAATTTTCTATTTTTCTTCCTTTTTCAAAATTGGGTGGTGATATAATATTCACTTTATAAATAATAAAATAATATTTTAAATAATTAAAAAGAATATCATTATTTAATTAATGAATACAAATATGAGAAATTATTAGAGATGAAAACGTGGGATGGTTTGCTAAATTTATATTTAATTTGTAAAAACCAAATTAAAATTACGAGTTAGTTTTGTTAGTTGAAGCAAACTGAATTACTTTTGTTAGTTCATCTCGTGCCAACTCTTTAAGCACTTTTATATCAAAGTGTAATCGATTTATGTGTTAAGAAAGTGATATTTTTATGTATTTGTAATTTTTCTGACAGTACTTAGTATGTAAGGTTTCAGATCGTAAAAGATTGGAACATCATAAAATGTTTTACTTTAATTCATTTTAATTTTTATTGATTTTTTTTGTGCAAACTAATTTCTATAAGTAAAATCTTAAAAATCAATATTATATGTAAATTTTACATTGATAATTTGTCTTAATGTTTACATTTTTATTAATAATAAAATTTAAATAAATTAAATACAAAATATTAACATTTACATCAAATAGATATGTTAAAATTGATTTTTTTATAAAAAACATAAAAAATATTATTATATAAGTTACTAAAAAAATTATAATAATTAATTATCATTATATCTTAACTTCAAAAATATTATTTTTTGTTTTTCTATTTTAATAACATTAAAATATACTGAATATTTTTGTTAGTTCCTTTATTGACTCAGACAATTACATAAACAAACCTAAATGTACTAACAAGTTAAAATACACAGTCGATGCATTTTTTTCTGTGAGCTAGTGGATTGGATCGTATGGTTCGACCTTCATTGTCAACCTTATAAATTATACTTTTATTTACTAATATAAAATCATACTATTTTTTTTGTCTAGTTTTTAAATAATTTTTTTATTACGTAGTAAAATTACATATTAATTTTATTTTATTTTATATTTTTAATAAATAACATACATATTTTAATTTACAAACTTTCTTATATTTCTAACAAAAAAAATATTAAAATTTATGAAATTTTAATTTTCATAATTTGTAACAACTTTTAATAAGTTAATTTTAAATAAAATTAGAAAAGTAAAAGTGACTTTATTAATAAAATTAATGTTTATTTAAAAATTAAAAGACTCATGAACGTTATTTATATGTAAAATACTAAAAGACGTTTGTATGTTTATTTAAAATTAGGTTAGTATTAGTGTCATTCAACTTTATTTTGAGGGAGATAGGTGTATTTTTTCAAAAAAATAATTTTTGAGATAATTATTATTATAAAAAACAATTAATATATTACACATTATAATATGTTATTAGATTAAAGATAAGCATGTTTATAATTTCTGAATATAAGAATTAAAATTTGCCATGAAATTTGAAAATATCATTTAATTTTGCAATAAAAAATTATGGAGTAACCGTTCTTAGTTCTTGGTGACAAACAAAAGGAACAAAAAAATGACTGAAGAAAATGGGGAAAAAAAGAAAAGGACCTCCGTTTTGATATTGGCAACGCGGTGAGTGAAAAAGATGGCTCCAACGGAGTTGAATAGACGGCGGAATCCGGTTAAGCGGGCGATTCGGAAGTTAACGAGGTTGGGAAAAGTGCTTCTGGCACTTCTCTCTGTGTCAATAAGAAGTTAAGGTTGGGAACAAATTAATAAAGAGGATTATATTGAATAAATATGATACATGAAAGAATGCATATAGTAATTACCGGAGAGAAGGGAACCATAACCGCAAATGGAGATGTAATCGTCTCCGGAGAGTAAGGCATCGAAATCGGAGAGGTGAGTGAGATCATGACAGGGCAAAGCTTTAGGCACGGCCATGGGAATGGAAGAAGAAGAAGAAGAAGAGATTCTCTTACAGTGACGATTGGTTAGCATTGGTTGGGCTGGGTTGGGTTGGTTTGGGGAATAAATAAGAGATCTGACACTCTCCTGAGATTCCACACAAGTGTGTCCATTTCATTGGTACGCCCATACCTTATTCACTGTATCTGTACCCTCACTTTATCAATTTTTATTATTCTCTCCTAAACTATTTATTCATAAAAAAAAAATTAACCATCAACTTTTATTATTCTCTCCTCACTAGTTTTTTTTATAATAAAATTTGTTCCAACCAAAATTAAAATTGGTTTGTAAAAATTAAAAGTGCCACTATTTTGTGATTAAACTTTATACATAGTTAATGAGTTTTCTTATATGCAATTAAAATAGTTGTAGTGTAGCTTATAATATTAGTTAATTAGAAAATAGTGTAGTTTATAATATTAGTTAATTAAAAAATAATTAAAATTTAGAGATAAAACGTATCATAGTCATCATCATAGTAACTAAGAAAAAAAATCATCTCTATGTAATATTATCAAATAAATAAATAATAATAATAATAATTAGTTTATAAAATATCACTAAAAAGTTATTAAATAACAACTAAATTTAGAGATAAAAAATAATTAGTCACCAAAATTTAACTAAATTATATATTATTTTAGAGACTAAGAAATCATTAGTATCTAAAGTGATTTCTATTAATAAAAATTTATAAAATAGTATCTAAATTAACTATTAAGATTTTTGCTACTAACTACTTTATATTTTAAATTACTAATTTAGAATATAAAGTAATTATAGTTAAAATCTTGGTAGTTAATGGTTAGATATCAATTTAGAAACTACTTTAGATACCAATAATTTTTTTACTTTACGAAATAGTCTCTAGTCAATATATTAACTAATTATTTTGGTCTCTAAAGTTACTTTCTATTTAATGATTTTCTTGTAGCATATGGTAAAAAATATGTGTTATGTCTTGTGAAAAAAAATTGGTTAGAAGATAAACAAAGAAAAAATAAGTAATAATCAATTGAAATATGATTCAATTGAAATACTAATGAACTTTAATTTCTGTCCACGAAAAAATTCATTACCAAACAAATATTACTGTAGTGGACCATAACTTGTAGAGAAAACCTCGGTGCTTGTGTCAGGAAGCTCAGCTCGGCTATTGGGCCAGGATGATGGGCCACGCGTTTGGACTCAAGTATTTGCATAATAACCCCCATTCGTGCATTTGGTATAATTATTCGTGTATAAGGTCTGGTGGTTCAGTAAAACATATGTTAATGAACCTAGGGTGCACTTAGTACATTTGGGTCTAGCATGAGTAAAATGGTCTCTGTCAGCCCAAGCCCAAGCCCAAAGTGCGCTAGGGTTTGATAGAGCAGTTGGCAAGTTACGTGAGAACACATGCATGATAAGTAGTGGCACATGCATGGTATAGTGATATGAAAGGGCATGTAAAAGTACTTGAAAACATATTGGACCCCGGGAGTGGTTGCCTTCGTTGGTGCCCAAGTGGTTATTCTGTTAGGGTTTGTTGCACTCCAAGGAGATAGAATTCTACACAGCTATGTTGTTAAGATTACGCACACTGTAACAAAATTCTCTTTATTGAATATACTCTCACTAGAGATAGGATTCTCGTGAGGGAAGGTGGTTACCGCAAGAGGTAACCTAGCGGCACTCTATAAAAGGGACTCAAGATCCCTGGTTACGGTACGTTGTTTCTAACGCTTGGCTAACACTTTACTAAGCATTAAATTAGATACTTCTTGTTTATTATAGCCATGTACTGACTTGATCGTCGTACGATCGGCCGTTAGGGTGCCCTCTGTCTCAATAGGAACAACATCCAGACATTAAGGAAAATACGAGTTCCACCACGAGGCAGATGGAGTTCGAGCTCGCCTGTAGAGGTCTACCGGCGACCAGGTCAACCGACAAGAATAATTATAATTAGAAGTTTCTCTCCCAATAAACTCGCTAAAGTAACAAATTTCCAGTTATATTAAACAACAAATTTCAGTTGACCAAATGATCATGCTCATATTTGTATTAATTTTTGTAAATCACACACAATTTGGTGCATAAGACATGTGAATATTGTTTTCATTACTGAGTTTGTAATGCCATTTAGGCAAAATTTTCAGATTATACTAGTCGAAGAGGAAGTTAATGTCTACCATATAACATTCTTATAAAAAAGATAAACCCACGGATAAAGTCAAACATATTAGTTAATGCATATGCACTTAAACCACAAGGCAATCTCAACCACCAAACATTTAGAAGCAATTAAACGAATTACGAACCTAACAAGATTTTATTGAACCGATTCTCACAAATCTTCACATTGGTTGAACACATATCTTCTGAGCAAGAATCACTACATGCTACTAAGCGCATTACATTTTTAATCATCAATCAGCTATATCAAATTCAAACAATGAAAGAACTTGTTGTCTAACAGAACTTTCGTATTTAGATAAGAGAGATTATGATCTGCTGTGTCTTTCATCACCTTCACAAACCCTTGAATAATCTCCTCTCTTATGAAATGCAACTTGGTGTCAATGTATTTAGTTCTTTTATGGTAAACTTTGTTCTTGGACAACTATATAACATTGTTATTATCACAATAGACAATAATAGATAGTAACATGATCTTCCATTTTTAGTCATAAGACTTCGTTCACTATTTTCACCATGAAAGTATATTATACTTCAAAGTTTGACAAAGTTACTCCTTTTGTAGAATAGGGATGGCAAAGTGGGACGACCTGCTGAAAAAAAACTGCGAGATGGACTGCCTATCTTAACCTGTTGACTTGCTTAGGTCTGTCTCGCATAACCCGCAGTCTGTGTGAGGCAAGGCAGACTGACTAACATAACTTGCATATTTTTTTTTTAAAAAAAATTCTTTCTACGCCCCTATAATTTCTTCTTGCAGTCTCATATTCTCAAAATTTATAAAATTATCTATTCCAAATTTTATAATATGTAATGCAAATTTGTATTCTAGATTATGCAATCTGGAATATTTCACAATCTGAAACACAATTTTTAACTTCTAAATTCAATAACTCGGGAAGTCCTTGAATTCCACATTCTAAAATTTAAGGAAAAACATTCAATGAAAAATGTCAAAGGTTAATTTGAGTATTTTTTTGAAGTATGAGGTGCAAGAAGAAAGGCATGGAGGTGCAGGAAGAAACTATCCTCAATCCCTAATTCATAACACTTTCATGAAATTCGATAATGGTTTTAATATTTAATAGTGTTTTTTTATCTTTATAAAATGCATAAATTGTTTAGGTTTCAATACTCATCAAATTCTAAATGTAGTAGTCAGACCTTAGGTTTTCTTATAATTAAATTTAAATATTATATTATATATATATATATTATTTTATATTCTTTTTCAAATTTGAATAGTAATTATGTGTCTACATGTATTACTTAAAAAATGTATATATAAATATAATGAAATATTTTATTAGCACAACTGAAATTTAAATTTCATTGAAAATCAGAACATCATTATAATATTCTTTACCTGTATTTTATTATGCATGTGTCATGAGAATAATACTATGAGACCATTTACCTCATTAATCTAAATAAGAAATAATAACTTAATAAAAAGATATTCTAAATTTATATATTATTAATTTAAAAAAAATATTTCTTGTGTGTCTGCCCCGCAAGTTCGTGGACCAATAAAATCAACATGCATTTTCAACACGAGGTTTTTTTTATCGGCAATAAAAAATAAATAAATGTGAACCACTTTAGGGGTGGTTCAACCCTTATACAAAATAAAAGACCTAAGACACTCCATCTTAACACTCGCACCACTGGACGCCTAGGATTACAAAACACCCTAAAAACAAACACCTAAGCTAAAAGATATATCAAGAAACCATCGTCATACAGACCAAAGGTTCGAGACACCACTTGAAAAAGGAGAACAAACCAGAGAGAAACTTGGACGTAATCCAAGACCAAACCTTCACTTGAACCAATGCAACCACTTTTAAACCATTGACAACTCCCCCATTAAAGATTACGTTGTTTCTATGCTTCCACAACTCCCTTACCACTGCAGTCCAAATCACTCCCCACATCTCATTTGCTGAAGCAGACACATTCCACAATCTAAACTGAGAAAAATTTAGCAGTGGATCATTATGGGACACAAACTGCACTCCAAGCCATGCAAAACAACGACTCCACACTAGCCAAACAAATCTGCACTCGAAAAACAAATGGCTATTTGATTCCACCTCCACCCTACAAAGACTACACAAAGGACTTTCAACCGCAATCTCACGTTTTTCCAAGTTAATCCTAGTAGCTAGCTTATTTTCCAACACCCTTCAGACAGTAACAAGTGCAGAAGGCAGGGCTTTACATCTCCAAAGCTGTTTAAACACGATGACATTCTTCCCTTCTCATCCCCTCCTAAGACTATTATAGGCAAAATTAACCGTATAAGATAAGACCTCCCCATCCTTCAAAACCCAACTATCCTTTCAACACGAAGTAAACATATGTGAGCACGGACATGCCCCATTGTCATCCATATTGTAGATAGAACTTCAAGCTTATTACAATGTCATTAAACACGTAGTTCATGAGAAATTTGTTGGTGTCCAAAATGTAATATGAGTTAACATAACCCTATACAATAGGTTTTAGCATGTTGTCTAACTCTACTGTAAACTAAAAGTCTCTACAACAAAAAGAAATAATCTACTTAAAGAACTTACCCATATTTAACATGAATCTAGTAACAAATACAACATATCTTATATAGAACAACTGCAAATCATCACATGCATAAAAGAACTAAGGATCTTTGCATATGAAATATCATTTATATAATTTTTTTTTCTTTCATTATCTTAAAAGGTTGTTCATAACTCAATGCCAAATTCCCCAAGTTTCTCTGTGTAAGAATCTAACATAAAACATAATAAATATTTAGTTTTTGTAATTTTTTCCCAAATTTATTAGAGTGCGAGTTATTATATTAATTGGAATAAGAACAAATTAAAAAAAAACATATTAAAAAATTTAAATTATAAAAAAAAAGTTGTGGAACAAAACATAGCAATGATTTCAATCTTAGTCTAAATTATAAAATAAAAATATTTTAAATGAAATATTATAATTATAGTAGAAAGTAAATACAATATATTTTTTATAAATAAGATGATTCAAATATCAAACAAGCAAAATTATATTAAATACAATTATAAATACAAAATTATTGTTAAGACATCACTGATGTTGTGCTGGAGAAGTGAAGTCACTTTTGTTATATTAAGAATAATAAGTTTAGGGTTTAATAATAAGTTTTTTTTTCTTGCAATTTCTATTTGTTATATATTAGTTATTTAAAGGGAATTTTGGTTAAATTTCATTTAAAATAAATTATGTGAAGTTTTTTAATTACATATGCCCACGTGATTTGAAGACCCGTGTATTGTAAGGAAAATGAGATTAAGTTTAATGATTTTTTAAATAGAAATTAATTTTGAGATAAAAATAGTTAATTATTATATTGATTAAATTAGAATTATTAAATTTAGAATAAATAATTGACAGTTAAAACTTTAATAGTTAATTAAATATCAATTTAAAAATTATTTAATAATAATATAAATTAATTTAATAATTAAAAAAAATTTTAGTTTCTAAAATAATTTTTTTAATTTAATTAATATAATAATTAATTATTTTTTTTCTCAAAAAATAATTTATATTTATGATTTCTTGATAGTTTAGATTTTGATTTCTAGAAAACCGAGTTTTGAATGTTGTGATTTTAAGATGTAAGTACTGTATCAAAAACAAGATTAAATTTAATGATTCTCTCTAAAATAACATAGATCTAACTGTAAAAGTTTGGAATTTGATTTTTGGGAACCGAAGTTTGAATGTAATTAATTGAGTATAAATTTACCAGAAAACTAATTAAGAATCCAGTTTTCAAGAAATTGAATTCTAAACAAAGTTTTATTTATTTTATTTAAAAATAAAGGAAAATAATTTAAAATGTTAAAATAAAATTATTTTCTTGAAAAATAAATATTTTGAATAAAATTGTAAAAAAATATATTTAAAAAAAATAAAAGTTTAGAATGATAGTTATATTGAAGAATAATATCTTAGAAAATAAATATGATTAAAAAATAATAATTTAGAAAACTAATTATACTAAGAAATAATTATTTAGAAAATATTATAATTTAAAAAATATTTATTTAAAATATTAATTATTTAAAAATTTAAAAATGTAAAAAATTAATTATTTAGAGAAGTGATTATTTAGTTTTGTATTGAATTAAAATTTAATACTAACAGCTATTTATTTATAAATAAAATAAAGATTAAATAAATGTAAATGAAAAAATGTAAAAATAAACTCTATATTAAAAAATATTCTAAGTCAATTTTAATTTTTCTTTTATTTATACACTTAAATTTTATTTTTAATTACACACATAATTAGTAAAATAATTATTGTAATAAAAACAGCCATAAAAAGTTAGGAAATAGAGTTCTTCATAAAAAAATATTTTTATAAATTATTAGTTTTAACAAGTATTTACATAAATCATTATTTCATTTATAAATAATTTAACTATTATACTTATTATTCATAAATCAATATTTTAAATTATATGAAAAATTTTACTTTTTATTTTTTTCATTTTACTTATGAAATTCCTTTTTTATTTCTATAAAAGTTTTCATAAGTAAATTTTATCTTATATATTGGATATATTTTATCTTATATATTGCATAGATTTAAATTTTACTCTACAAGTTTACGAGAAAGAATCTATTTGTTATATATGTGTCAATTAACTTACCATCTTCCCCTTCCACAATCACCAATTTTAGTAATAGATTGGATTTTCAGTTATGCACACAACTTATTAAGGAAAGTGTATTTTTTTTTTTAAATGATGCATGAAGTAGTATTCTATAAGTCTTCCCAAATGTGGGACTTGAAATTGAAATGGTCTTATTAAGACAACCACTAGTGTTATTTTAATTGACAAGTTTATATACAAGTTTACATGTGTATAATAAGGAAGCTGCAAACTGTTTAACCAACATGATAACATTCTCCTTAATCAACAGTTTTAATGGGTGGGAGCTGATGGGAAGGGAAGGAGTGAAAAAAGAGGCAAATAGCTGACATGTCATCCATAGCAATACTACTTCTCTTCCGCTTCCATTCACGCATGGCACATTTAACCAGGCTTTGAGCTGCTTTCTCTTTATGTGGTGTTGCAGAAACAATATTCACTGCCTCCTGATTGGATATAACATCCCATACCTGAGAGACACCAAATATAAGTCATTAATTACTTCAAAACTTCAAGTGATATATCTTTTTCTCAATGCTTTTCCTTTTAAAATTGGTTAAATTAAAAGCTCCTCTCAAAGCAGCTCAATAAACACAAAATAAAAAGACTCATACCCCATCTGTTGCCAATATGACAAAGTGATCCCTATTGGTAATTTTTGTGTGTGTGACATCTGGCACAGAGATTAGTCCAAAGTCCTTCATGCAGTGATCTCCAAAAGCTCTGGATATAGCTAGTCCTGGTGTTTTACCGTTTGGCTTCCACACCCTGTACACTTCTGGTTCATCTTCCAAACTAAATACCTGCCCTCTACACTGTGTTATGCGTTCAGCTTCCTCTGAAATCATCAAATACAACACTCAGTGTTTGATCCAGACAAATTAAAATATTAATTTGTGTGATTTTGATAAATGTTCATATGTTTAATTCTAGATTAATTTAAATTTAAATAATTTTATGTAATATTCGTGATAAATAAAATATTATATTGAATTTTACAAACAATAAATTGTAGTGAATGTGTAAGAGATAAATCTGACCTGGTAAATTTGGCTTGAAGTCAGTGGTAAGCTGATATGGAGTTAATATGCCATCTTCTGAAGTGGTTGCCAAGACAGCCCTAGAATCACCTATGTTTGCTGTAATAAGATATTCACCCTGAAACAACAGTGACAAACATTTTCAGCACACTTCAAAGCCAAATCTGGCCACTAAAATTTAGTAACTAAAAGCAATTATTTCCATCAACCCAACATGCTATGCCTTCATTATTAATTAAAGACTAGGATAGACCAAGATGATCATCTATAGTTGATTTTATCCTTTTTCTTTTCCTTATTAAAAGGGGAACCTCATTACGATCCCGATAGCATCATACATATATGGCAGCAGAATCAGAATAACGAATACCACCTATTTATAAACAAGTTCAGGACCCCAATTCATTTGGCTTATTTTCTTTTTCTGCTTTTCTTTTCTTCAAAAAGAAGAATTCAGGTAAAATACATTTAGAGAAAAATTCTTAAAAATTTCGAGATTTCAGACAAGTAAATAAAATATATAAAAACATGAAAATAGCATATGATATGAATATAGATAACCTGTTTGATAATTGTCAATGCTGTAGAGCCACTAAGAAATGAATCGAACTCGGTTTGCTGCTTCAGATCCTGATCAACAGCAGCATAAGTCTTGATGTAGGAGTGCTTCCACATGTCCAAGCCACGTATATGTTTGTCTGCTTCCATCTTAAAATCCAGGTCAAGGGATGTTGCAGCCAGATTTTCCTGCCAGTTGCAGAGCAAAATGGCTGGCACTAGTTTTTTGACCCTTTTGGCTACAAAGTGTCCCCAAGGGCCATGACCATCAAAAACTCCACAGAATGTAATGTCTTGTTGGCATCCAAATTCCTGGCATCATCCATAGCCAACAAAGTATAACATTTGATAATTTTTACACTAAGATAACTTCTAATGGCTTGAAAAAAGTGGTTGTCTTACCTCCCAAACAAGAAGACGATCCTGATTGACTCCTTTCCGGCCCCTATTAGTGAACATAGAAACCAAATTGTCGGCCTTGGTCGACTTAACAACTCCAGATGAACTCAATAACAATTCATTCTTCCTTGCTTCCTTTGCCAATTCTTCTGCAGCTTTCCTTCCATCTTCCCCTTTACAATTCTTCTCTTTCTTGATTGACACGGTTTTCGCCAATCCATTCACAAAAGATGGAAAAAGAACCATGATAACTGCATTCCAATCATTGTTGCTGGTTATACACACTTACAGCTCCTAGTTTTTTATGCTAATAGAAACCTCATCGTAAACAGAACTTATAAAGAGACCAGTTTTTTAGTTTTACTAGTTATTCATGAGAAAAACATGATGTGTATGTGCAGTGATATACTGGTTCTAGTTCTTTCATGATAACATATGCAATAGAAAAGTTAAAGGAAGACAAGAACAGGTTATATACATGCCTGCGATTTGTAATCACCACTAGCAAATCCTATAGACTGTCAAAGCCTGAGGAAACTGAGAGATGATTCCTTTGAAGCTATGCTCCCCATACCATGATCCCAAGTTACAAAGTTACAACCGCAATCACTTTATTTGGATCCACGTGACTGATTTGTGATTGTAACATAGTAATGGGTGGTGGCTTTACCTTTCGTACCCTTTCTTTGGCCACCTTAAGATACAGAACAAGGGGGTATTTTTGGACAGTGAAAGGTGATTAAAACAGATTGTAGCAATTAGAGTACTAATTTCAAGACATTATAAACAAGAAGTGACAAAAAAACTGATCGAAAAAACAACAATAAAAGAGCAATTATTGTCATACGAGGTCGGTGTTTAACAACTACTGTAATAGCAAATTGACAAGTAGTCAATTAAATAACTTAATTCTGTGGTTGCAATTCGATTATGGCTAGTGGTTGGCTTAGAATAAATCGATCTTCAACTTTTCTTTATGTTGTCTTAGGTAAATATCTTCAATCTTAGATTAAACAAAAATTCAAACAGGTTGAACCTTTTAAAATATAGATTTTTGAGATATTTTAATAGTTCATTCCATTGAGTGTACCAAACACAAGGCTATCGTTTGCCCAGTTGTCTTGGGGGGTCTCCACAATGCTAAGGTCAATGTAAATGCGCATTTGTAGAAAGTGGTTGTAATCATACTAAAATTTGTTATATTTTTATAATTCATTTTTCTCTCTACTTTCCATCACATTTATTTATATTATCTATTTTTTCTCTTTTTTCTAAAATAAATTGTAGGCTTTTTGAACACGACTCTGTGGATATACAATAGAAAAAGTGGACATTTGTGGCATTCTAGGATGTTATGGTGATGGCCTACCAGGAATTTAGCAAGCCACCGATCAAGCATTAATGGCCAAGATTGATTTGAGCGAGATCTGGTTGCAATATCCTAAGTCACCTATGAAGATACAGACAATAATATGCCGCCCACCATAATGGGAAGGGTAGATAGGGATTGGTGGGGCTGGAATAGAATAAAGCATGATAATTGAATTTCAATCCATATTTCATTTTTCATTCATGATATATAATGAATTTTATTCAACAATGAACACTGCAAATACATGCTTTACTATAGAGTGGTGATATATGTTAACACGTAATTACACATTAATAAAATAATATTTTAATCATATTTAATTTATTTTTTATTTTATTTTTTAATATTATTATAATGTGGTGTTAAGTATATGTTTTTTAACTGTAGATTTTTTCCTTTATTATAATATATTAACTAGATCCTCTCTTGCCACTCGGCTGCTAGAACTCTGCAAGTAGTAAATTTCAATCAAACATAAACTTTGGCCTAATGGTTTCTGATTAAGCAGAGCATATAGGGAAAAGAAACAAGAGATCTTGTGACCTTCCATAACTTCATTATAAAAAATAATTCAATTAATAAAAATTCTATATTATTATTTTGTGTTGTATATAATAAAAAAAACTCCATCAATAGTTTCCCAATCGAGACCCCCTAAATAAAATATTTTATTGCTCAACATACCAAATTAAACAAAAACAAATGCAAAAAATCTTTTAAGATATACAATTACGAACTCTTTTTAGATATCCAATTAAGCAAGTCCTTCATGCAACCAAAAAAATTATTTATACTAAAAATATTCAAATCAACTCATTCTTTAAAGTAACTCTCTATATTCCCCTTATTCACATTACTCAATGCGAAAGTTTAATGAATAATCATATCACATGAGAACAACCAAAAAGAACCCAATGATATGGTACTTAGTCAAAAATTTTAAAACAATATGTTAGTATACTTTTATTATGTTATTTAACTTACTCCTTTACGTATAATGTGTTGGAAATCTTACACATTCTAACTTTATCAAATAATAAAAAAATAAATAATCAGTTTAGTATAATAAATAAATCATAGTCTTGATACAACAAATCTAATTAGATTAGTTTTCTTTGAATTTTATTATGGCTAATGTGCTTGAACATTATCCCTACCCGGAATAAAGAAAAAGTACAACCTCAATTCATTATAACACAATCAATTTACTAATCAAGCATTTAATATCATATCATAATCAAATACTACATACTTTTTACAACCCTAACGACTATAATAATCCTTTAATCTTCCAAGTCATCAAGGTCTATAAAAATAAACATTTCCGATGAAGTATAAACTTAATTATTCATACTCTACTCTATATACTACTACATTCATATTTGAGCTTTCTTACTAACTTAAGCATTGTATAATCTTTTTGCAGGTAGACGTCCCTCCTCTCTTTATGATTGGTCAACACGAAAATGCTCAGTCTACGAGAAAATCATCTCTTTTCCACCTCATAACTCTTCAAATCCATTTATGGTAAGAACATTTGATGCCCACTGTAGGGCTCGGGTAAAACTTCTCCTAAGACCACCACAATAATAAACACATTGCACCAACACGAACTCTCCATAAAACAACACACTGACTGCCCAACTTGAAGCTCTCCTTCAAAGAAATGAAAAGAATATGCAAAAGACATGAAGAAGGCATCACACAAATGCAAGATAAGATGGAAAAAGACATGGAGTCCCTAAAAGAACAACACCAGACAAATATGAAAGCGTTGCAAGAATAACTTGCAGCAAAGGATGATCATCATGTTCGAAATGGTAGGAATCCTACCAAACACACACCTTAGTCCCACACGACAAGAAATTTGCTATTTACATACGGATTTTTACATACGGATCCAGATCCGTATGTAAAGTGAGCATTACATACCGATTTGGATTCATATGTAAAGCGAGCGTTACATACGGATTTTTAAATAGGGATTTAGATCCATAAGTAAAGTAAGCATTACATATGGATTTTTAACTCCAGATCCAGATCCGTAAGTAAAGTGAACATTACATACAAATTTTTACATCAAGATCCAGATCCGTATGTAAAGTGAGCATTACATACGAATTTTAACATACAAACCCAGATCCGTATGTAAAGTAAGTGTTACATACCGATTTTTACATATAGATCCAGATCCGTATGTAAAGTGAGCATTATATACGATTTTTTACATATGGATCCAGATCCGTATGTAAAGTGAGCCTTACATACAGATCCAAATTCGTATGTAAAGTGAGCATTATATACAAATTTTTACATACGGATCCAGATCTGTATGTAAAGTAAGTGTTACATATTGTACCGACCAGTCCTCGGACATCGACAGAGGGAGAGATCAGACATCAGTGGTCTGAATACCTATATTGGGCCACGTAAGGTGGACCTCATAATTATACTAGTTACCAGTTAAAACATCAGATATGAGAGGAAGCCCTAAGACACGAGGGATCCATGCAGGTGGTGTGTATAGCACATTCAGGTGCGACACGAGTAAATAACCCTTAGAGGCGCTAAGGCCTGATTAAGGTTAGGGTTTCCAAGGGAAGCTGCATGTATGACACGTGAATACTTAGGGCACCCACATAACAGATGACCCTAGAGATTTGATGCACAAGTTGGTACCCAGGCGACCATTCTGTTAGTTGTTGCACTCTAGTTAAGGGAAATCTTATGTGCCTGATTACGCTAAGATTACGTAATAGCGGCGCAGGGACATTCTCCAAGGAACCCTATACATGGGTAATAGAACAGAGGTAAACCCTAGTTTCAACCTATATAAAGGGTGCTAAGAACCCTAACAAGGTACACAATTTCTAAGACTGAAACTACTTTATACACTTAGTGTTTCTTTGCCCTTATACTGACTTGAGCGTCGGAGTGCAAACGGTCGTCAAGGCGCCCCTTTGCCTTTGCAGGTGATAGATTCTTTGATCAAGAAAGTACGATTCTCAGGCGGAGATAGAAGTGTCGAAGGCTGCCGTTAGAGTCAACCGGTGAGCGAGTCAACCGGCAGGAACATTTGGCACCCACCGTGGGGCCCGGTAAAACCTGATCCTATCCACAATTGTGTTTGAGTTTTTTGACATGATGAGGAACACGAGGATGGTCCACTGGGATCTGAAGGGAGCAAGAACCCCACCTTGCAGCAAATCATGGAGACCACGAGAGTCCACCAATGAGTAAACGAAGAAGCCAAGGTTGACTAGTTGAGGCCATTCCTCGAGCGTGGAATGTGGGAAGCCTCGGGTTGTATTTTCAGCTAAGATATTCTAGCCTAATGCTTTCTTTGTGAACGATGTGTGATAAGTTTGTTCTTGAAAGATGAGGAATTTAGCTTTATTGATTTATTTGAATTGGCATATGGTAAGTCGACCTAGATCGGCATAAGTACAAGCATAGGCGCTATGTGAGATTGATTTGTTTAAGCACAACATAGGTAAGTCAACCTAGCTCGATGTCAGTATTGCCACTCGATTATAGGCGCCCCATGAGTAAATGATTACCTAGTGGCAGGTAAGACGGAGGGCATGCAGGAGAGCTCGTCAGCTCGACCCAAGTGTTTGGGGGAGGTCATCTCGATGTTTGGGCACAAGAGGTGAGTTGTGAGCTCGGCTCAGATGTTGGTCAACCCATAAAAGGTAACAAATATAAAGAAATATTTTATATATTGTGATATTATTATGAAGATAAAAGGTAAAGGAATATTTTATCTGTTGTGATATTATATTTGTTGTGATATTATTATGAAGATAAAAGATAAATGAATATTTTATCTGTTGCGATATTATTCCAAAGGTGAAAGATAAATAGATATTTTATCTGTTGTGATATTATATTTTATTTGTTGCATCTATTGTGATATTATTCTAGAGATAAAAGACAGAGAGATATTTTATTTGTTGTTATATTATTCTAGAGATAAAAGATAAAGAGATATTTTATCTGTTGTGATATTACTCTAGAGATAAAAGATAAAGAGATATTTTATCTGTTGTGATATTATTTTAGAGATAAAAGATAAAGAAATATTTTATCTGTTGTGATATTATTCTAGAGATAAAAGATAAAGAGATATTTTATCTGTTGTGATATTATTCTAGAGATAAAAGATA
>Ga0123342_1003445_pt1 | contig 25361 bp, 13 predicted proteins | sample Turbeawhitnodule_FD_89960 | JGI IMG/M metagenome (GOLD analysis project Ga0123342, IMG submission 89960) | Root nodule microbial communities of legume samples collected from Mexico - Turtle bean Mexico white nodule | ecosystem: Host-associated > Plants > Roots > Nodule | place: Mexico: Nepantla... | reverse complement strand
AGCACAGGAATAACATTATTTTTAATAGAGGAGTGGGGGATGCTTCTGAAGTTTTTTCTTTGGTACAAGTAAAGGTCTGGTTGTGGGTTTCTATTAACTGTAGGTCAGCCTCGTTTTCCTTTTTTGACTGGTGTTTAGAACCTTTGGTGTGCATGAGGTTAATCTCCTGAGTTAGGCTTGTTTTGTAAGTCTGAAGGTTTTAGGCCGGCACGTGTATAAGGGTTGAACCACCCCTGAAGTGGTTCCTATTTATTTATTTTTTATTGCCAATCAAAAAAAAAAACATTGATGTTCGTTATCACTTTGTGCGTGAGATTCTCGAAGAAGAGGAGATTGTTCTCCAAAAGATTCACATTATGGAGAATCTTGCAGATATGCTCCTCAAGGTGGTTACAAGGGCCAAGCTTGAACACTATTTAGACTTGGTTAATATCTTGCACATTTGAAGTTGGCACCCATAGACGCAAATTTGAAGCACCGCAAAGATTGGTTTTGTTATGTTTGTTTGAGAAGATTTGTATTAGGTGTGACTTGAAATTAAGCCAAGGTGGAGATTTGTTGACTTTTTTGGCTTAATCCTAAATCTCACCACATTGGTGGGTTCATTGTCTGGGAAGGAAGTTTGAGGGTTATAAATTAACCTCTCTTCCTTCATTATAAAATATCTCAATTTGTCATATCTTCTCCCACATTAATAAAAGTGGGCTATTTCAGTTGTGTTCGGAGATTAGGATAAATTGGCCGAACTCCGTTAACAAGTTTCGAGTGTGTTTTTCCTCTTTATCTCTTTTATTATTCCGCTCTATTTATTGGTATTATGTTGCTTTCTTTTCTGTTGTAGTATAATATTCAATATTTTTTGTCAGATAGCTCTGATAGTATTCTGTCCGGTTCTAACCAGTTCAGAACAAGTCAACACATGTGGGATTTTGAAAGCACGTTTTTATTGTTAATTTTAAACTGCAAAGAAATGAGCCATCTGTGGGTGCAAGCTACATATTCGTGCTCAGTGTAAAGAAATGGCTGGATGAACAAAGTTTCTAGCATTGGCGCTTTCGTTCAGCCACCACTAGTGCATGCCGCGGTTCCTCTTCCTCAGGTTCTGCCACCACCACCAATGCCTGATTCTGCTCCTTCTCTGCCATTCCATCAGCTTCTACATGTTCCGTGATATCTTGCCGGAAATATCTGAGTATTACAAGCAATATAAATGCTGCAAAGGAAATTACATCACAAGAATCAACTACCAGTACAATGTTGCCAAATGTACATGTCACATTACATCATCCAGATTTTGAGACAGAATGAATCTTTTAAAGGTATTCCACCAAGTAAATATGTAAGGAGCAAAAATGCGTATTCAGGTAACACTGTTTTTATATTCTAAGTTATAGATGAGACTAGATTAGCATTACAATTTTGGAGACTGTTGATGCTTAAATAGTCATGCATCCTTTTGCAAAAGGCAGTAAAATAGTATATGTTGGTCAGATTAACTAGTTAAAATTACTTAAACAAGTAGCTTACTGGAGAGTTACCTGTGCAGATTCGAGTCTTTATTGTAGATAGATTCCAGAATGTGATAAGCACCAAAGCGACCACTTTCTTCTTGTGAGTACAAGCATTCCATGTGTCCACCAATCGCAATTTCAAGCACTCCACTGCATGGCAAAGCCTTAGTGTAAAATACAAATCTGGATAACCTAAAATGTTTTCAACAAGAGGCTGGAATTATACCTCGCTGATTTATCTGAGCCGAGTAGCAGGAATAAAGCTTTGGTACACTGAAGCTGACAAAAAATCCTGCTCATGTATGCATACAGCAATTTAGTAAGATATGCATTATCAAAACAAAAATATATCATAAAACATGACAATGCGGAACATGAGAGTTCATGATGTCCTCACCAATGGCACAGAGCCTCCAAATTGTAATAAGATGACCATACTCCGCTCCAAGTAGAAGGAAAGGAGCTACCTGCAACAAAAAAAGTTAAAATACAATCTGATGGAATAAACTAACACAAAAAGAAATTTTGCAAACAATTAGGAAACCAAGATTCTGGTTTAAGAGATTACTCTCAGGGTCATGCACGGTTCTCCTGAAAACAGCTCTCTAGTCTTTGAAATTGCAAAATTTAATGCAGGAAGAATCAATTTTGCAAGATGTAAAATGTCATCTTCTTTCAACTTGGCAAAACTCCTTTTCTCAATCTGGTTTCTGAACACATTCACACACAAATTCCTTAAGTGCATTCAAATCCAAAACTACGATTGCTTTAAAAGAAAAGCATCATAATGACAAACTAAGCTTGTATTACCTTTGGAAAACTGTGTTTGAGAAGAAGGAAACTCCCAACAAGAGAATTGCCAATCGTGATATGGCCGAGAAAATGCTGAAATGGTGACCCCGGGAACGTGTCAGACTCTTCTACTAGAGCGACAAACAAAAAAAGAAGAAGCACTAAGAGAGAGAAGCTGCAGACCTAACGTTGATTCCTTTAGTGAAGCAAGAAGACAAGAAACAAAGACACCCGAAACCAAACCAAAGGGTCGATTTCGAAACATCTCTCCACATAACCAAATCAGTAATGAACGCTCCAACACGATCTAGATCACCCCCATTCTCTTCATCAGCTTCTAAACATCAAGCCAAAGTAAACGCATCAATCCATTTATACTATGCTTCAAAATAACATTAAATGAAATCAAATAAACAGGGCAACAAACAAGAGTTAAACTCAGTTAAATTTAGTTACATAAATCTAGCAAAACCACCAAATTTAGTGCACAAAATTTAGCTTTGTGTGTTTGTATATGTACCTTCAAAATGCAAAAGTCTGTTCCGGTCTCAAAGAATCACAAAATTCAGTTAAATTACTCTCTCCTCATAATACAGAAGGAAATTCAAGATATATATCATAAAATTACACTCCAAATTTACTAAAATAAATTTTTTAAAAATTAATTAGATTTACAAATCTCCTCATTCAAAATGTTATGTAACAAATGATATAAAAGATTTTAGTTTATGAAATTTAGTTTTTACATTATTATTCAATCATAATTATAATAACTACTTTTTTAAGTTGGCCTGTGATTAGTTTAAAGTAAAAGAGAAAAATATATAAATTGAACACATATCTGTATAAAAGCTATTTACACATCAAATAAAAGTTGATATTGTTATCTTACTCATTAATAGAATGTGTGACCACAAGGTAGATTTTAATCATCAAACATTAGTCAAGCTAAATAGAATTTATGAGCATTCATAACTAACATTTATAACCTCTAAAACCTAGTAATTAGTAATTAGGAACACTGCATTTATTCATACTTGGAGATGAAGTTGAAGGTGGTTGAAAAGGCACCAAGCTCAGCCTCTCCTTTCTGTGTCTCCCACTGTGCCTCCTCTTCTTCTGTTTCACAGCCTCCTCCACCGGACCTCCCTCCTTCTCCTCGCGCCTACACCGCCGCGAGCTCCTCGGCGACGCCGCTCGGTTCTTGCACCGGCGCCGCACTCCTGCTGCCTCTGGCGCCTCCTCGTCGAACCGCGCCTTGGATCTCCGCGCGGAAGAAGGTGAGAGAAGGAGAAGCTCCCTGAGCGGAAGAGAGCTTGTCGGAGATCGGAGGAGAGACAGCGGAGACGACGACGAAGGCTTGGCCGGCGGTGACTGAACGCAGTCGAGTGAAATTCGAAGAGGCTCGACCGGAACCGAGTTCTCGTCTTTGCGAACCGAACGCGACGATGACTTAGTTCGAGACCGGTGGTGGTGGTGATAAGGGGAAGGAAAACAATCCATGAATGTGAATGTGAATTTGAATTTGAGAGACAGTGAGTTTAGTGAGATTGAAGTTGTGTAGTATGGTTTGTAAAATGAAGCGTAAATGTAGATTGGTGTGTGGGGAGCCGTTGGGAAAAGAGGGCGTTTATAGCTGTAACCTTTTTTCAAATGAGGCGGTGCAGTGGTAGTGGAGTGGGACCGTGAGGTTCAACGGTTAATGTTAGAAAAAAGTTAAAAACATGTGAGTGTGTTGTTAACGTTGGAAACTTGACGCTTAGTGGAGTGTGACGTCAAAAAGTGATGATGAGATCCTCTTGAGAGTGAGTGAGTTAGTGAGTTTCCTTTATTGTTTTGAATTATTACTATACAAACTTCAAAAATTTAGTGTGTGCAAATGTTTCAGAGTACTTCTTCTAAGTTGTTAGCAATTGTTTCTTTATTGCAGCTTCCAAGGGAGGTTGGACAATTAAGTGTGAGAAAAAAAAACTTCTAAAATTTGTCAAAGATAGGAAATGGGTGGCCATATTTTCACATAGACTAACAATAAATATTAATATTTTAATAATTTATGATCCTTGGACTTTTTTGAAAATATTTCAAATTATTTACATTTTGAGGTTTTTTTTTTAGCTTTTGTTTGTCCTTGCAAATTTAGTTTTTTTCTTGTACAGTATAGTGCAAGGTTTTTTTTTTCATGTGTTGTTTGATTGCAGTTTTAGTTTTTTATTATTAACATTATTATTATTATTATTATTATTATTATTAACAATATTAATAATAATAGTAATTATAATAATATTAATAATAATAATTTTAATATTATTAATAATAGTAATAATATTAATATTATTATTAATAGTAATAATATTAAAAATAATAATAATCATGATAGTCGTAGTAATTATAATAATAATAATATTATTATTATTATTATAATAATAATAAAATTAATTTTAATATTAATACTAATTTTAATAATATTATTAATAATAAAAAAATATTAATAATAGTAATAGTAATTACAATAATATTTTTTCATCTTAGTCAGTGTTATTTATCTATTTTCTTATTCTTACAATCTTAATTTAACTTAGTCAAATAGATTTTTGTTTAAAATAAAGATTTATTCCAATCATAATTATGAATTAAACTTTCTTAACATTATTGCTATAATCTTATTAAAAAAAATTATGGTTAATTATAGATTGTGATTAGTTTTAGTATGAAAGATTTCATTTATTGAAGTAGTGACCAATTGGACTCGAGTATGGTTGAGGTTAATGCGTTGCTCATTCTTAAAAATGGTTTAGGATGTAGTGACACGGTCTAAGTTTTTGCACTACACAGTGGTCAGGGAGAATGATGAATGAGGTGAATTTGGTTTGTTTATCACACATGAAACTTATTTATCATATAAAAAATGAAATTGATTATATTAAACATTTTGAACAATGTAACATTGGTAACACAAATACACTGACTAATCAAATTGTTTAACCTAAAACATAAATTATAAATATTGTACATAACTACAAGTTCGACTGGTCAACTATAATAATTATACACAGATAATAGTGACATTGGAGAAATTCACCTAGGTATTGTCTACTAGGGTTACTTTATACACACCTCATGCATCATCCCACCTAAGAATAACAGTAAGCCTGATTTTCAAATATTTGATCAGTGTGCAGAAACTTGGTAGCAATCAATTATTCCTATACAGGTCACCATTTACTGTGACTAACTACATTCACACCGAGATTAGAGAACTTGACCTTGGTGTCCTCCATTGAGGTCACCTTAAACAATCCTCATGCACCATCCCACCCAAGAACAAAACAAAACTCAAAATTTCTAAAATTACATCACTACGCAGAATGTAAAGACCGATAAAAATAGACTTAGAGTAGAATTGGTACAATTAAAATGACATCTGAATATTTTATTATTAAAGTTAAAATAGTATAAAAATAGAAATTCAATTATTCAGGTTTCATTTTAAAAAGAACCACCATCTGTCTAAAAACTCATTTTTCCTTTCCTTTGCCTTCTCTCTAAGACTCTGACCTCCTCGCTCATCAGTTTGACGATCGAAGTCCGCCATCAAACTCCTGACAGTGAATACTATAAGTGATGTGAGTTGATTTTAGGTTGATTCATTAGGTGACACTTTTTATAATTAGGATCATTAATTCTTAAGCAATTATGGTGAGAAGTCTAAGGAAAATCCCCACTGGACATTAACTTAACAAGTATTAAGTAGATGTGAAGGTTCATTTCCAAATACCAAAGGAAAAACACAAGTATAGGTGATTATGAATGACAATTAATGGTGCGGAATCAAGAACACAAGACAATTAATATGAACCTAATAGAAATACAATTAAAGGACAATGAATCGATTGAAATCAGCATACAACACAAATCAACCAATTAGATTCAAGAAACAACACAAGTCTACCGATTGAAACCAAGAACAAATGAATAAGACATGTTTAGAACTTGATATGGAATGGAAATGGAATTAGAAGATGAATGATAGGAAAACTTATGTGGTTGAAGCAAGGGAAGAGATTCACGCCACTTGGAAGGTGAATAGACTCCAAGATGAGTGAGGTTGCCGCCACTTGAGAGCTCCCAAAGACTCACAAGATAAGACTAAGCTAGGAGAAACAAGTCTCCCTAATTCTCACACAAATTGTGTATAGTAACTTTACTTCAAATTCAATGTATTTTTACATGAGCCAAGCACCTCTATTTATAGCTTTAGAGGGCCGGATTTAATGGTAGGAAATTTCAAATGCACACCATTTGAAAATGGCGCTAAAACCAAGTCACATGGAAGGTGTGACTTCACATGGAAAGTGTGACTTTTCTACTTCTTCTTGTAAGCCCTAAACTCCTATCCACACCTCCCTTTTATGTTTTATTTAATTCTATTCTAAAGAAAATAAAAAAGAGACATCAATTGAAACTCATCTACTAATGCTTGTGCCCTTGCTCTTAGTAATTTTCTGAGACATGATGGATGATGAGATCATGGGTTGGTCTTGGGCCTCAGGCTTGGGCTTGGGTCGTATTATGCCCCCCAAGTTGGAGAGAATTCGACCACGAATTTAGTACTCCTGCATATATCAAAGTCAGTTTGTTATCAATTAAGACAATGGAAGAAAAGAAAGGCAAACTTGACTTGGCATTTTTAAGCGTTAGGAGTTCAGATAAAGAGGTCCTATAGACAGACCATGTTGGAAAATATTGTTTGGGAATGATGATATTTTTTGGAAAAAGTCCTCTTAAAAGGTGAAAACCATTAGGAGGTATGTAAAAATCATCCCTAACATTCTTTAACCAAGATGGTGTGGAAGTAGGAACCTTGGGTAATGAAAAAGAAAGAGAAGAAGAACACCTTGGAGGCGCAAGTTGAGGCATAGCACGAGTCAACATGATTGATTTAGTTGATAAGGTATTGTGACTCGTTTTATCATGTCCTTCTTTTGCTTTCTCATTTTCTCTTTTAGTTTTCATTTTTATTTGGTCCTCATAAACCTCTTGGGGAGAGAGGGGTTTTAAGGTAACCTTGTGCCCTTGGAAGGAAAAGGACATTGTATTGGTGAGGCCATCATGTAAAACATGTCTATCATATTGTCAAGGCCCTCCTAAAAGAACATGAGTTGCTTCCATGGGCACAACATGACATAAAACCTCATCTTTATACTTTCCTATTGCAAAGTTTATGAGGACTTGTTTATTTACCATGATTTCACCCTCAACACTAAGCCATTGTAATTTATAGGGCTTGGTATGAGAGATAGTGGGTAAGGCTAACTTCTCCACAACTTTTGTACTAGCCACATTAGTACAACTACCCCATATATAATCAAGGAACAAAATTCCATAAAGTAGAAAACAATTTGTCAATCAAGTTGAATCCATAGATGTGCAAAATGAATTTCTAAACCAAATGATAAGCAAGATGCCTTTAGAAATAAATGCTTTGTTGTTTTTAATATCACTTTTATATGAAACCGTCACTGTTTTTTAACAAAGCACCCTTGTTGTATGGTATCAACGTGAATTGCTCACTATTTTTGTAAAGAAGTGGTACTGTTTTGCTTCTTTTTAATAAAAGAGTTTGTTGTTTTTTTTATCCTAATTGCATCATGCAAAGTGTCAAGAACATTCAATTTTCCACAAAAAAAAAATTGGTGGATTCAAGATAATTGAACACTTGCAATCATATGTTTGGAACTTAACATCAACTTTTACTAAAACAAGTTTCTAATTGAATTGTAAATTTCACAATTAAAAGCAAGCAAAGAGAATCAAAGTAAGGACACCTAGAACACTAAAGAACACATGACTCAAAGTAAAAAGCAAGATCAAAGAAAGGCATAACAAGTAACATATTCAAAACGAAAAATGCAGTGAATATAACAAGGCTAAAAAAAATTAAGAAGACTAATAGAAAGAACTTCAAATGCTTTGGTCCTTGACCATTCCTCCTATTGATGGAATCTTCTTTTGCTTGTTGAGATGACCCTTCAAAGTTGGCATCCATGGTCATCTTCTTATGGATTTGGGTCGTATTAATAAGACTACTCGATCATAATCTTTAATAGAGTAAGTTCATTCTTGCTCTTCTTTATGAGTCAAATTATGAACTTGTTAGGTTTGTCTCTGCATAGGATTTGCATGTGACTCTTTTGGCTTCAAGGTTAATCTCTGTTAGCTCAAGGTCCCAGTGATATAGTTAGATTTTTTTTATCAGGACTCTATGATGCAAGTTAGGCTACCCTTGAGCTTTTGATAGGTTTGGAGCTCTTAGGAAGCATCTACCCTTGAAAAATCCTTTAATTAGATATTTATGCGATTATTGGATAAATTTTTGTGTGGTTTGAAATTCTAAGTTTTGGTATGATTTAATTGTGTGATGTTGGATATTATGAGATGTGGAATATGAGAGTCAAAGGTGGTTCATATGAATGGGTAAGTTGTTTGTGTTCTTGTCGGTGACTTGGCCGCCGGTTGACTTTGGCGACTGGTTCAAGCTCCGTCTGTCTTCTCTGGAATCTGCACTTCTCTTGGTTGTTGAATGCTTTTACCTGTAGAGACAGAGAGCGCCCTTACGGTCGTTTGCACTCCGACGCTCAAGTCAGTAAGGGCTCACAAAAGCAACAATAATTCTCAGTGTAGTGTGTAAAAACAACGTCTAAACACAGCGTACCTTCACCTAGGGTTTCAGCCCCTTTTTATAACTGCACATGCATCAATTACCCTTTAGATAAGCAAATATTAATTGAAAATAAGCACATTATTTTATATCTCTAACAGAAAACCACCTACCACATGCACCAAATGACCTTTAGGTGCTAAAATGCTAGCCACATTCTGTTATACATACACCTTCTTATCTTTTTAGGGTTAGCAACATCTATCAACATGCAGCAAACAGATAAAATATCTCTTTATATTTTATCTTATATCTTTATAAAATGTCTCTTTATATTTTATCTTATATCTTCATAAAATATCTCTTTATATTTTATCTTTAAGCATATACAACTTGAATTTAAATCATAGCACATCATTAGAAAATTAGGCCCATTGACCAAACAGGCCTAACACCGCTACCTTGACTCCAGGTCAATGGCCGAGCTGACTTTTACCCTACCCGAGAACCGAGTAGTAGTTGGTCCAAGACTGAGGACTGAGCTCCTATCCAGTACACAAGCCCCCCAGGCTCGAGCTGAGCTTGGCTAAGCGAAGAGGCTTTCAAGTGCTTTGGCCTTTACTGAACTGTTTTCCATAGCCACTACAGGCTAATGCTCGAATGTGGCATTCCTACCTTGATCTCGCCAAGTACTGCTCTATGTGACACATGTTCGGATAATTGTGCCCTTCTGGGCATGGTGATTCTTTCGACATACTAGCTCAGCTTTCTGCTTGGTCACGTGCCCTCGTCATCATCAACTTTTGCAAGGCACTTGCCAACATACCCCTGGACAATTAAACTATGCAACTTGAAATCATCTCACAGAGCGCCCAACTCGGGTGATCACGGGCACCTGCACAACTTGCTCATCCCTCACAGTGTCTAGGTCTCACATGGTATCGACCATGTTGTTAGCTCGACATATCCTACACTTAGCCAAATTTATGCACTTGTTTATCCTGCAGAGCACCTAAAGCTCGGGTGATACCGAAGGCGACTTACCTGTGTCTCTGGATAGCATTTTTATGTAACTTGCTCATCCTGTAGAGCACCTACAGCCCGAGTGACACCGACTTAGGCGACTTACCTACGTCTCTGAATAACTCGTTTATGCACTTGCTCACAAATTAAACAATATGTAAAGTAACAATAAGCATCAGCAACAATAATGCATCATAAGCGACATTTATTCGATGATCTCATTAAAAAACCCTCTTTAAGGGAAAAAGAGTGCCACCTTATACCACTGCACTGTTCAATAATATAATTCAGATTAACATGATAACAAATAAAATATCTCTTTATCTTTTATCTCTAGAATAATATCATAACAGATAAAATATCTCTTTATCTTTTATCTCCAGAATTACAACAAATAAAATATATCTTTATCTTTTATCTCCAGAATTACAACAGATAAAGTATCTCTTTATCTTTTATCTCCAGAATAATATCACAACAGATAAAATCTCTCTTTATCTTTTATCTCCAAAATAATATCACAACAAACAAAATATCTCTTTATCTTTTATCTCTAGAATAATATCACAACAGATAAAATATCTCTTTATCTTTGTTTCCTTTTCTGGGCTGACCAACATCTGAGTCGAGCTCACAACTTACCTCTCACGCCCAAACACCGAGATGACCTACCTCAAACACTTGGGTCCAAATGACGAGCTCTCCTACATGGTACACATGCCCCTTGTCTTACCTGTCACTGGTAATCATTTACTCACGGGGCACCTATACTCGAGTGGTCGTACTGACACCGAGCTAGGTTGACTTACATGTGTTGTGCTTACGCAAATCAACAAACAAATCAATCCCACAGAGCGCCTATGCTCGTACTTATACCGAGCTAGGTCGACTTATCATGTGCCAATTCAAATAAATCAACAAAGCTAAATGCATCATCTTCCAAGAACAAATTTATCACCCATTGTTCAAAAAGAAAGCATTAAGTAAGAATATCTTAGCTGAAATACAACTTGAGGTTTGCCACATTCCACGCTCGAGGAATGGCCTTAACTGGTCAGCCTTGGCTTCTTCATTCACTGATTGGAGGGCTTTCATGGTCTCCATGATTTGTTGCATGGTAACATTGTCGCTTTCTTGTTGTCCAGATATCCCTTGTCTCGTATTCCTCATATCGCCTGATAGCTCTGATCACGATTGTGGGTAGGACCTAGTTTTATCAGGCCCCATGATGGGCACCAAATGTTCTTGCCGATGACTTAGCCGTCGGTTGACTCTGACGACTAGTTCAAGCTCCGCCTGTCTCCTCTAGAATCTGCACTTCTCTTGGTTGTTGAATGCTTTTACATGTAGAGACAGAGGGCGCCCTTACGGTTGTTTGCACTCTGACGCTCAAGTCAGTAAGGGCTCACAAAGGCAACAATAATTCTCAGTGTAGTGTGTAAAAACAGCGTCTAAAACTAACGTACCTTCACCTAGGGTTTCAAACCCTTTTTATAACCGCACATGCATCAATTACACTTGAGATAAGCAAATATTAACTGAAAATAAGCACATTATCTTATATCTCTAACAGAAAACCACCTACCACATGCACCAAATGACCTTTAGGTGCTAAACTGCAAGCCACATTCTGTTATACATACACCTCCCTATCTTTTTAGGGTTAGCAACATCTATCAACGTGCAACAAACAGATAAAATATCTCTTTATATTTTATCTTATATCTTTATAAAATGTCTCTTTATATTTTATCTTATATCTTCATAAAATATCTCTTTATATTTTAGCTTTAAGCACATACAACTTGAATTTAAATAATAGCACATCATTAGAAAATTAGGCCCATTAACCAAACATGCCCAACACTGCTACCTTGACTCCAGGTCCATGGTCGAGTTGACTTTTACCCTACCCGAGAACCGAGTAGTACTTGGTCCAAAACCGAGAACCGAGCTCCTGTCCTGTACAATTTGAAAGATAACTAACTTGACCTGTCATATGAGTTAACCCTATCATACTAGGAGAGAGGTTATATTAAGATTATTTATGCGCATAGCTGTGTGGATTTCACAATGATGGAGACAACACCTAATATTTGAGTACATAAATTACAAAAGAAGAAAATTATTTTATGAACAAATATGCTTTTGTTTCTTGTATTTTTTTTATCCCTGGAAGATTTTTATTTTATTATTTATATACTCATGGTAATAATAATCTTCTCATACCAATATGTTTATTAATAACTAATAATAATAAATATTATTTTATTTTAAAAATACTTAATTGATTAATGTATTGTTACTAATAAAATCAATCAATAAATTAAAATTAAAATTTTGTCACAAAGTTAGTTTCAAGAGAGTTAGCAACAAAAGAAAACCATAATTATGGACTATCCTATATGAAAATTATATTAATATTCTTTAATTCCTAATTTTAAGGTCATTATCTCTTATAATTCTAATTTCACACTTCAAATTAACATTTGAACATGCAAAAATAAACTAATTTAGTAAACAATTCTTCATACATTTAGAGAGAATTTTGATTCTTTATATAGAGTTGTTCATAATAGCAATAAGTAAGTTAAATATATACAAGAGTCACCTAATAGATAAATCAATAGAGTAATAAATTTTTACTTTTAGAACAATGAAAAATAGATATAATTTTTTAAAAATTATTAAAGAAAAAATATAAAAAAATATTAACTAACGTATAAAAAATAACTTAATATAGCATTCAAAAATCGTTAAAAAAAATTAAAGTAATTCCTAAACTAAAAAGTTAACTTAAAATACTCGTAAAATATTCACTCAAACTTACAAGTCAATTTTACCACTCACATCTTAAGATTGGTCAAATAATACCCTTTCTTTTCTGTATAAATATAATTTTATAACTTCACATTATTTGCTTAGTGGTGATGTATGGACATGTGACTCATTGAATCTCCTTAAATCTCCAATAAACTAGATCAAATAACATATTCCTTATATAAACTATTCAAATAGTGAAAATGAATGTAATTATCAAATACAACTAAGGAGGATAGATTCATTATGCAATTAATTGAAAGTTTTGACTTATATAACCCCTAAATTTTATAGATATTTATAGATATTCTTCTAGACAAGGAAGATATATCCTAAGTTAGAGCATTCACTTTGGTCAAAAATAGTAGTCTTTAGCCGAAGTGTTATATCCCTTTGATTGGTATTCTTCCTCTTTTATAATGGGTATCATCTCTTTTCATAATTAGATGGAATGGACTCTCTCAATATTTCCTCCGAAAATAGTTGAAAATTTGGTTCAACATCCTCCTCTTGGCAATCTCCAAGAAGTTGATTTCTGATTTGTTGTTCAAGCTCCTCGTTGTTCCTTTGAATTTAGTTATGAACTCGAAGGGATTCCTCTAACACTTTTCTTTCTTAACTCTTCTAGACTCCTCCGACCTTTCCTCATTATGTCTCCTCATGTCCTCCATCATTCCCATCATGTTTTGTAATGCATCTGGTTCACCATTTTCTTCTCCATTTGTCATAGTGCATCGTGTTGGCCGCATTTTATTTTGAATGTATGGTGCAACCCCATGGTAGGTGCCAAAATGTTCTAGCCAAGGAAGATGTATCCCAAACTAAAGCATTCAGTTTAACCATAAGCAGTGGTCTCCAACCGAAGTGTTTTATCCCTTTGATCGATATTCCTCCTCTCTTATAATGAGTATCCTCTCTTTTCCTCCATATTTGACCTTTTTTATAACCCTTTTTCAATATTAAATACTATCATGCATATCTGGCTAAATATTTGAGATCCTCACCCCATAATAAATGCAGGATTCATATTTTCTTATTTTCAGGAATCAATATCAAAATCGTTCACCACATGTTTGGGTTCGGCCTATAACCTCATATATATGTTACATGGTCATTAACTCTAATGTAAGGTAAAAAAAGTAATCTAATAATGCCACAAATATAAAATAAAAAATGAGAAGCAATAAGAAAGATGTTGATAAAAAGGGACATTTATTATTGTCACTTCTAATAAGACAAATAATATATTCTTGCAGAAAGAAACTTGTAATGCGAAATAAAAAAAGAATTTGACTTCTCAATCAACAACGTGTGTCAAAAATGACCAAAATTCGTTAATAATTAGACAAAACCTAACATTAGATCAACATTCACAACAAAGAAAAACATATAAATAAGAACTTAAATTTGATGATAATTAATTTTAATGATAAATTTATGAAGCAAAATATCTTATAACAACAAAAACATTAACATATAGGAAGATTTCTATATTAGTTGTTGATTGTCCTATACTGACCTTATGTTTAGGATTTTAACATTAATAATGCAAGAGTTTATGGTAAATATAATAACTTCATTTTTTCGATAGTTAAAATAGAAAAAATATCTAACTATTTATTTTTCTCTCTACACTTTTGAATTTTGGCTTTTGTTCGTATTCATATTATATTTTGGTTATTAATGAGTAGGTTTTTAAAAATCATTAAAGGAAAACAAATAAAATATAAACTAACTTATACAATTTTTTACTTAAAATAGCATATAAAAATCGTTATAACCTATTAAAATAAATTTATTTATTAGATACAATGAATAAATTTTAACAAAATTTTTAACTAATTCTTAAATTAAAAGTTAATTTAAAATATTCACAAAAAAATCCAGTTAAACTTTTAAGTCAATTTTACCAAATTATATTTGACAAATTACACAGTTTTTCTTATATAAATATAATTGATTTTAAATACCTAGATTTTAGATATCTCACATACATAAACATAAATTTCTTTTAAGTAAATAGGTAACTTTAAATAAATATTTTTGAAAAAAAAAAGTTATTCTATAAATAACTATGCGTCGCATCAGCATGTAAATTTGCTTAATGTCAACTACTGAGTTATGTTGAAAAAGAGAAAACAAATTTACCCTCTCATTACCCAAAAAACCCAATCCCGTAATCGGTGTTACCTTTTTGCCATACTTCCACATTTTCAATTACGGTTTTCCACTTTTTTATTTCTTAGCTTCAGGCTTTTACGCACAAATATAGCACGATTACGTTTGAGTACTCGCTTTCTCGCCCCGTCACGCGTGTAGTGCGGGCGTGTGTGCTCCCTCCGGAATCATGCGGCGCAAAACACGAGATGAAAAGCGCGGTGCGGCACGCGACGCGTGGCGCGGTGGTAGTGGGAGAGTGAAGGGAGTCGCGGCACGCACACAAGGTGTTTGATTGATTAACGAGAGGGAGAGGGACAGGGACAGGAGGCGATTTTGGATGCACCGAAACAAACGCGTCAAAAGGAAGAAAGTGACGCGTGTGCGTGTACTCGTTCCCCTTCACCAGGTTCACTCCCCATTCACCAAACTGTCTCAAGGAACCATTCAAAAAAATCCCTATCCATCATCACCCACAATAATTACTCTTCACATTAGTGAAATATTGCTGATGCCTCTTACCCATCAACACTCACACTTTGTAACTACTTTAGACTTGGTCATTCACTCTTTCCCCCAAAGAAAAACTGTTATTAGCTTAACTTTACAATAATAGGAAACCAAGCATTTCTCACAAGACATTGTTACAAAATAATACAAACGTGTTATCGGGATTGCGATAATCTCAAGAGCATTATCGCATCCTCAGGGTACTCAGAAACGATATAAATTTCCTTTTCTATCAAAACTGTTTTTTATTACGTTCAAAATAAAATCAATTAGGTCTAAACTTTTATTTATTTTGGCTTTTATGATTTTTTATTAAAAAAGTGAGGTTGCTCTAATTTTATTTTCAATAAAATGTTTTATTTTAAATTTTCATCTTTTGAAAAATTGAAATTAATATGGAAGAAACCACGAAGAAAAAGGTAAGCGAGTGTAAGAGAGTCTATTGAGAGGAGAGTGAAATAGGTTAAAAGCCGGCACGCATGAAACCCCACCTTCGCCGCTTGTCTCGAAACTCCCGCGTGCCACGTAACCCTCTCTTTCCTTTGGGCGGCGCCTCTCTCTCTCTTCTTCTCTCTCTAATAACTCACACCTCACACACCATTCTTTCACTCCACCCTCTTTCTCTCTCTCTTCAAACCCACCGCACATTTTATATAAATACCCAACCCCTCCCCTCACCCAACATCTATCTTTCAGCACTCCCTGATTAAACGCTTTACGTCACCACCATGGTCGCCAAGGACAAAACGGTCATCAAGAATAAGAAGCCAAACAATGTCGCCGACGAAGTCCATTACCGCGGCGTCCGCAAGCGTCCCTGGGGTCGCTACGCCGCCGAGATCCGTGACCCTGGCAAGAAATCCCGCGTCTGGCTCGGGACTTTCGACACCGCGGAGGAAGCCGCCAGAGCCTACGACGCCGCCGCACGTAACTTTCGCGGCCCCAAAGCCAAAACCAACTTCCCCCCTCCCCCCGACACCGCCAACAACAACAAAAACGACCTTGACAACAACAAAAACAAAACTAGCAGCAGCAGCAGCCCTAGTCAGAGCAGCACCGTCGAGTCCGCAGCCCCGGAGCGTGACGTCACGCGCCGCCCTGTCTCTGCCCTCATCGACCGCTTCCCCTTCCTCCCGATCCAGCAGCAGCTACTCGTGACACCCGTCACTGCCGTGCGTCCGGTTTTTCTCCTCGACCGGGCCCATTACCTCACCCACCAATTCCCTTTTCGGTTCGAACCGGCCCCGGTTCAGAGTGACTCAGATTCCTCCTCCGTTGTTGATTGCCTACCCAAAAGAGAACTCAATCTCGATCTTAACCTGGCTCCTCCTATGGATTATTAAATTCCATTAATCTCTTAATTTTCCATACCCTTATAACAAAAACAGCAAAAAGGAAAGAACTGAGGAAAAAAATTCTCTTTTTTATCTAGGTAGATTAAATATTAATCTTCTTTGGTAGATACATAGATGAGGTATTAGATGTTAATTATATAAATACATATCATATATTACATCTTCGATGTAGATAGGTTAATTTTCTGTCCTTTTAGGTCTTTGAAAACAAAGGGGCATGATCTGAAATTGTTCAGATCTGGTATAGTTTTATGTGACATCTGATATGTAATTCTGGCTAATCTTAATTTTAATTAAGTAATTTCTGATTTTCACTTTCCTGCATTTTTTTTTACCTTGTGTTGTGATAATGATGAGTTACCATTATGTCTTTAATGTGACCATGGAAAAAACAACACACGGTTGTGGTATAAGAAGCTTGGTGATCTTAGTGATCTTAGTTTTTCAACCTAAGCTTTTTAGTGTAAGTTTTGGATTACTCATAATTACTGATCTCAGCAACTAAACAATATAAACATGGATTCAACCTTTAATGGCTTTAGCCTTAATGAATTGAATTCAGTTGAATTCAAGGTGTTCAAGATTTAGAAGTAAAGATGCAGTGTTCAATTACAAATAAAAACATGACTTCAAGATTTAGAAGTAAAGACATGAATTTCAACGGGAATCAAATTGCTTTTAGTGCAATATCATATACTAAATTTTTAATATAATAATACAATATATATATATATATAAATAATATTAATAAAAATAAAATGATATTTTTAATTTTATAAAATTTAAACCTAACTTAAAACGGGTAATAGCCCCATTATAGAAACAATGAGTTATACTACTGCAGACGTTTATTGACTGTTGTCATAGATTTGAAGCTTAAATGTAACAATTAAGGTTTACAAATCAAAGATAGCCGAAAATTTTAAGAGTTTAATGTTTATGTCAGGTGCAACTTTAAATTTATTTGAAATTTTGTTTCATAGACATGTTTTTAAGGAAGGTTTTTAGTGGTTTGGGGCAAATTGAGAAGTTGTTTTATTATTAAATTTATGGTTTAAAACTTGTTTGTTCCGTAGACATTTTGAGAAAGTCTTTTACCGTTTTAAAACCGAATTGAATAGTGGATGAAATTACTTTTTAATCTTATATTGCATAATATTTAGTTTGGCCATCTAATACAAGCGTTGCAAAACTAGGTTTGACTTATTTTAATTTTCAAAGAGTTAATAAATAATTATATACTTAAACATGAGGAGCTATTTTAAATAATAAACATGGATTGGTTGTTTAAATAAAAAATTTAACTTACCAAACAAATTAGTACTCATGATTTGAGTAAAATTCTTTTCAAGAGTTTTGTGTACTTTTTTTTTTTTACAAAACTACTCTATCTCTATCCAATTAAATAAAATTTATCCTACTACAACTCATTTAAAGAAAAAGCTTGATACGTGCAAACTATAATTAATTCAAAGTCCAAGTATGCTGCTGCTAATTATCTCAAGGGAGCATACTATGCATTCATTTTGTAATAATTGGAAACATACCAACCTATTCAATTCAAATCACTTTGTTCAATTAGTGGGTTACAATAATTTATATATATATATATATATATATATATATAGCAGTTTTAGTTTAAAAAATAACTGATAGATTTCTTGAGTCATCCTTTACAAAAATCATCCTAATGATACTCCTAAGTCTACTATTTGATGTATTAAACAATCAATTTTCCATTAGTAGTCATTAATGAGGTAATTTATGTATACATGTATATGTTGTTTTTGGACAAATTACTTCACTTATATATGCTAATAAAATAAACTTCAGTTTATATATATATATATACTAAAATATTTTAATAAATTTAACCTTTTGTTTTCAATATATTTCTTAATTTTTAATTCTATGATATATATATATATATATATATATATATATATATAATTATTTATTTGATAATATTTAAATAAACTATTAAACTAAAGTAATTAATTTTAGTACTAAATAAGCACTAATGTTACAATATAGGACGATAATTTTTTTTTATCAGCAACATAAAATAAAATAAATAAATAAAAATTATTTAAGGAATAATCAAACTCTTTACAAAATTGCACACAAATAAACAACGCATCATTTAGAGACTGGTTACTAACTTCGTATTAAGACAATATAGGTCAGTAAATAATCTAACATACATCTCTTAATATCGAACACAAACAAAGAAATCATCATATAGAACAATAGATAATATGACACAATGCAAAGCAAAAAAAAAGAGAAAATTGTTATACATGTTGACAAATAACCTCACAATCATTTAATGTCGAACACAAATAAAAAGACTATCATATATGTTAATAAAATAATCTAATAATATAAATTCCTTATAATCAAACATAAACCAATATATCATTATACAATTCGATAAAAAATCTAAGAGTACACAACTCTCAATCATAAAAAAAAATTATCATTCAAATTATTAAGTATCATAAAAGTGTATTAAAATGTTTTGAGATCGGCCTATCTCTCATGCATCTTTTCAAGTTTGTCATTCAAAGTATATTGTATGTAATTTAAAACATTTGTACATCTTCATCACAAATTTATTACATTTCTATTTTTTTTTTCTATTGCATCAAATATCATTTTACCATTATTCTTATTTTTCACTTTACATCTTTAACTACTTACTTGCATTAACATAAACTAAATCAATGTCTTTTTTTTTTTATTCTCAATTATCATATAAATTTTCATTTTGAACATTTATCGTCACACTATGTGGGTCTTACCATATTGGTGAATTCTTATGATCAAGCACATGGTGGGTGAAGTGGTAATTTACTTGGATCTGAGACAAAAATATTATTTTAAACAAAGGATAGGAGAATAATAAATAAGAAGAAATGGGGAGGAGCTAATGATAGAATCGGTCTATCATATTTGACTTTGTACCAATTTATGCACTAGACTTTTGACATGGGCTAGATCATGATGGTTATAGATTATGGATTGATTGCCATATTTTTCTTCCTAGTAATTCATGTAATATACTTTTGCATGAGATCAAGCTTGAAGAAGAGTTATATATTTATTAATAGTTTATTAATTAATCATCATATTTAATTTTCTATAGATTCTTTGCATAGATTTTAGTCTAAAAATTCATGTATGGATAAATTATTTAAGAATAATATAAATTGGATAAAGCTAATATGTCATTGTCATTCTAGTAAAACTAACTAAATATAAGAAATTTGAAATTAGTATTTAAGTAAAATATTTGAGAAAATCACCCTAAATACTATTTAAAGACCTAATTTAGACTAATTTCATAGTTATGATAAGTTACTGTGTTTATGTCAATAAAATCCAGGTAATAAATAAAAGAATTAAATTAAAGGAATAAGAGAAAAATAATGAATAAGTTTTTATTAATTATAGATACTTAATTATCCTAAAAATGAAAAGAAAAATCATAAGATTAAGCATAAGAAGAAGAAGAAAGTTTTGAACTTCCACATTAACAGAATGATATGGATTGGTTTGTGGGGGTGGGAGAATTTTAATGAGGCTCACTAGCATCATTGACCATGGCTGCATTCTTCAATTTGTTTATTTATTAATTAATTAGGTTAGCAGCGTTGGTGTTGGTTCAAAGGAAAGAAAGCAGCAGATTTTGTAATATCTTGTGTGGGACCCACAGAAAGCGCACCGTGTTGACGGCCATGTCTTCACTTTGAACGCCACGTGTTATCCTCTTCACTCGCCTTGCCGTCCACACATAAATAAAAATAAACAAATACATTTATTTTTAGTACTTTTTATTTTATTTTATTCCTTTTCTCTCTTTTTCTATCCACTTAATAGAATAGTTACTAAAATCGTATTAATATATTTATTATATACTAAAATAACAAAAAATTAACATTCAAACTTAAACCAAATTTTTTCATGAAAAAGTTAAACTTAAACTTACATTCTAATATATTATCAAAATGTACGGTTGAATTATTATGTCATTTTTTATCATATTATATCCAGATTATTTATAAATATTTAATTTTATGTATATGTAAAGACCAAGTTAGTTAGAGTTAAATATGAATAGCATGAGATGAATGAAGTAGAAAAGAGTACTAATTTGGTAGATTAAACCAAATTATGGAAAAAGATAAGAGAAAGAAGAGTAAGATGGAAGACAGAAGGGGTGTGAGGGAAAAGGTGGGACCTAGTGACATTGCTTTCTTTTTCTTCTTGGGTCCCTTCCCCTCTTTCCTTTGGACACGCATGTATCACTTCATTTTCTTATCACTTAACAACTTTACTATTTTATATTCACACATCACGTTTTTATGTTTTTCAAATAACTTCAAGCATAAGTGCCTACCATGGTTGCCTTTTATGTGTTGTGTGAGAGAGATTTCATATTTTGTGGTGTTCTAGGAATGTTCTCCAACCATTTTCATTTATGTTTACTTATTAAGAAACACATATTGTGGCTGAAATTATATATATATATATATATATATATATATATATATATATATTACTATAAATTTTTATTAGAATAAATATTAAATAATTCTAATATCATATATTAAGAAATATATTAAAAAAAATTAAACTTTAAATTTAATTCAAACTTATTAAACTGATTTATAAATTTTTTTTTCCACTTATATTATAAAAAAAATATTTTTTTATCAAGTAAGATATACACCATTACTTTTTTTTCTCACATTAATAATTTATTTACCACCTCCCACATGCATAACTTTCAAAATTAATCCAAGTCAAACTTATAAATTCACATAATATTTAATTGTAAAATACTCCTATCATCTACTCATTAAAAATTAAACAAGGCGATGTACATAAAATTCAAACAATTATCTATATATATATATATTATTTTAATACATTTAATAAAATATAATAAAAAAATTAAAACTTTATAGTTTACAATTGATTTTTTACTTAAATTTCTTTTTTAAGAACATTATTTTGGAGAGAGAAAAAAAGTCTTACAAAGATTTGTATTGTTTCATTTTATTCCTAGATAGTACATCTATTTTTATTTGTTTCTCTAAATAATTGTTCAATTTTTTTAAACAATAATATCTTGATACTTTTACACTCTTCATAATTATAATGGTTACATATCAAAACGTCCAAGACAAACATATCTAAAAGGTTATGCTTAGTGTTTTCAACTAAACACTAAAAGAAATAAATTTAAAGATTTTTTTCACTTAAATAATCTTGATTGAAGAAGATAGAAGAGGTGAGATCAAATTATATTGGTATAACTTTTACAAAATGTTACAATTTTTAATATCTTTTTATTAGATTATGTCTTTTTTTTTTCAAAAGTCAATAAAAGTTCCTTTTAAATAGACCATATTTACAAAATAGATTGTGTTAATCTAAAATTATTGAACACCTAGTTTATATATATATATATATATTACAATAATATATAGTTTTTACAACATACTAAAACATGAATCATTTTATCACTTTTTTTATTATTATTTAATTTTAATAATTTTAACATAAATAATCATGATGATATAAAATTATAATTTAACAATGAATTGAAAACAATTCACTTTTTTATATAAAATTGCTGATAAAATATTTTATGAAAGTTAGGTCATTCTAATTTTATTTCTTCCCAAGTATATTATAAAGTTTTTTCAAAGTAGTCATTATGTTAGAAGTCTTTCTTAAAACATATTCCTTTAATGTACTTCATCAACTAATCTATTTGATATGATAGCACAAATATTTATTTTGCTATACTTGATAGATTTTCTCTTATTTTGCACAACAAATTAAGATGTGGTAGGGAAAACATGTTAACTCTCCATACTTATGTTCATAAAACACTTTTATTATCATTGATTTACCATCTTTATGTATTTTGCAAATAGATTAGATTCTCTCTTCATTAATGATAAAAAGATAATATATAACATCACCAAAAAAATACTATTAAATAGCATAAGCTATTAATAAAATTTTAATTCTTTTATTAGTTATGTTCAATTTGCATATATACCATACTTTATCTTTTGGAAACTCGAATAATGCATTATATTTGAGAAAAAATGCTTTAAACATTATCTCAATGCAATGAAAATAATTATCTTATCATATCAAATCATAAAATTAAATTAGATTGTGAATGTCATTAGTATTTGCATGTAATGTCCATATTTGTAAAAATTACTAATTTTCATAATGTTGAAAGCATTTTATGCTTTTGTAAAAATTACTAATTTTCATAATGTTGAAAGCATTTTATGCTTGTAGAAGTGTTCTTTTCTAAGTTCTAATAGATACATACATTTTGGCAGTGCTCTTTCTCTTAGCTTTAGGATATTTTTTCTAATGTCTTTTAGGATTGCTTATCATCTTGACGACATCTTAACATAGTGCATCTCCTGCTCTCTCTTTTCTTCTTCTTGATGGATGATTTATATAGTCGCTAGAAGAAGATAGTTGTTATAACCATTAAGCAATTTCAGTTCTTCTTTCATATCCTCCTTACGTCTAACGAGCTTCAACATGAATGTTGCATTTAATGCTCCTCATCAACTTTAAATGATTTTCTTTCTTTACACAACATCTTGAATGACTAACAATATACACTTTCCTTGGTAGTAAAGCCTTGTGTACCATCTCATAGTAAAAGTACACATCGTACAAGGCAAGTAGTTGGGTTAGAATTTAAAAATAGATGTGTCAAGAGATTTGATGGTCCTTGCAACCTTTGCTCGTGTCCCAAGAGATATTTGAACATTAATGCTTAACACAAGTCTTCCTGGGATATATGTATGATACATTTTTTTTGTGTTAGACTCAAGCTTTTGTAATAATCTTCTTGTGTTAACTTAGATTTTGTTTCGAGTTAATCATTTGATGCTCTTTCATTTCTTTAAGAGATAATTTGGTTGATCTTTATGATGTTCATTTTGTTTGACGTTCTTTAACACTTAACAAATGAAATGAAAAATATGGTGAATGCTCTTTCATTTGTTCTTGAATCTTCAACTAATAGAAATTGTGGTTAATCAATAATATCTTATCGTGTGACAGAAGATGTGCTAAGATGATCTTGTCTTCATCTTATTAAACGTAGCTATATGTTTTGTTGGTTTAAGCATTGAATCAAAATAACAAGGTATTTGAACTTTCACCTTAACAATGTCTCCTTTTTTTATAGTGCTTCAAAAAAAAAAATAACATGAAGATTTTATAATAATCATGAAAACAAATCATAATATAACGAATAACCAATTATTCTGTTGATTAACATATTTACATCAACCTTGAGTTGTAGGATTTGATAAAATCTGCAACTCAGTTACTATGAGATGCTCTTTTTGAGTTGTAGATTTTAACAAATATCTGCAGCTCATCAAAAGTAGATGCTTGAAAAGGTTCTCCCATTTACCTTGTACATATTCTTTTCTGAACACTCTTTGATTTTGTAAACACATCTTCTACTCTTTTCTTTAAGGCTCACGCTGTAAGGATCTAGAAAATAACCTGTAGAAGTGGTATATTTTAAATGATACCTGAATATTTTATTATTAAAATGAAAAAGGACATATAAATAGAAAATCAGTTATTCAGGTTTCATTTTAAAAAACCACCATCTCTCTAAAAATTTCCCTTTTCCTTTCTCTCCCTTCTCTATCTCTTCACTCATCAGTTTGACTATCAGAGTATACCGTTAGACTCCTGGCAGCGAAGACAGACTACAAGACTGCCCGATCAGAATCTCTTATAGAGTAAGTTCAGTTTTGTTCATCTTTTTCCTTTTCTCTTCCTTTTCTTTAAGATTCTGACTTCCTCGCTTATCAGTTTGGCGATCGGAGTCTGCCGTTGGACTCCTGGTAGTGAACCTTATAAGTTTGCCGAATCAAAATCTCAGATAGAGTAAGTTCCTTGGCTCCTTTTTCTTTTGAGTTAATTTTGATCTTACTAGATTTTGTACAGGTTAGTTTTAGATTTTGTACGGGTTAATTTTGTTAACAAAGGGTCCTAGTTATATAGTTAAATTTTTATCAGGATTCTGTGGTGCATGTTAAATTACCTTTAGGCTTTTGGTAGATTTGGAGCTCCTAGTGAGCATCAGCTAAAGTTCAGGTAAGGGAAGCTATATTTTTAAATTGCCAATAGAACCTTAGGCTAGAAGATCTGGATGTGGGGTTGACGTGGTCACCAATTTCAAAATTTTTTTGCAGGATCTCTTGTTTGGTATAGATTGGAAACTGTTTGAGATTGAAATGTAAAATTTAGATATAGTAGATGGTGTAGAATGTATATAAGTTTGAAATTGAATGAATTACTGAATGTATTTGAAAAAGGTTTGTGATGATTTTTATATATTTTGAATATTTCCTGATGATTCAGTTTATGAACTAAAATTGTTTGTGACAATTTTTAAAGTAAATTATGAGTTGATTATTTTGAGAGCTATGTTGATTGTAATCTGAATTCTGGTGT
>Ga0123342_1003444_pt1 | contig 25362 bp, 11 predicted proteins | sample Turbeawhitnodule_FD_89960 | JGI IMG/M metagenome (GOLD analysis project Ga0123342, IMG submission 89960) | Root nodule microbial communities of legume samples collected from Mexico - Turtle bean Mexico white nodule | ecosystem: Host-associated > Plants > Roots > Nodule | place: Mexico: Nepantla... | reverse complement strand
TAATATATATATATATATATATATATATATATATATATATATATATATATATATATATGTACACACACGTTTGGGGTTAAGAGAAAAGGGAGGAAAAGTATAGAAGATATATGTGAGAGGTTTACCCTCGAAGAGCCAGAATTGTTATCTTTCTGTAATACATTCTTTGCAAGAAATAAACGGTGCTGTGGAAGATTTACTACAATAAGACAAACTAGGGTTGTGGAAGATTTATCAGGAACGTGCTACAATAAACAGTGCAGCACATGAGTAGACCTTCATATCAGGAACCTAATTCAGGTTTTCTTTATCAAGGTGGAAGAGGAATTGTGTCTCGAATGGACACTCAAGGATGCAGCTTAGTGCATGTTCATCCAATGAGTTTGGACAAACATGGCATGGGGTAGGAAATTGTTCTCTGGGTTGTCAGCCAAGGCTCATTTGGGTCAGATAGGGTTAGAGATTAGAGAAACCATGAACCTTTCATATCTTGAATACGGAGCTTTTGGTCCAAATCATAAGTGTTTAGAAAAGAGTTTGAGGATTGTTCTTTTAGCTTAATGAGGCAAGAGAGATATGGCAATTAATGTCAAAAGAAGAGGGTTTTGTTGAAAAAAGGAGGATGAACACCAAGAGTTAAATTGTTAGTGCTTAAAATTATTAACTTGGTTAGTTGGGGATATGATTTAACCGCAAGCAATGAAATTATAAAGGGAAATATAGCGTCGAAAGGTGTTGATTCTAATTGATAGTGGTGCTGGTGACAACTTCATATCAACATGTTAGGTATAGAATTTGGGGTTGAAGATTGGTCCGACAAATTTGTATAAGGTGAGATTTGGATGTGGGTATAAAAGAACTCAAGGCCAATATAAGACCTGAATGTGAAGGTGGGTGATTATAGTTTTGGGATGACTTTATTGCTACTATAGGTGAGGTTAACATCAATTGAAGGACCTTTACTATGACTTTTTGTCATTGAGATCAAAGGGTAGAAATCATAAGAGATCCTAATTTATCAAAGGCTTTTTTTTCATCCCGAGCATTGTTGAAGTTAACAAAAATAGAAGTGGTTGCTAGGCTTTGGATAGTAGAAGCCCAAGCCACTTAAAGTTTAGAGAAGCAACAACGGAAAACGTCTATGGTTTCTACAATCAAGGATAAGAAACTTCAACAAATCTCTAGAGTATACTTACTATTTAAAGAACCTAAAGGCTTACATTAGAGAAGTAGACCATCACATCCCTGTCAAAGCAAGTATTCGCATTTTCAATAAAATAAGATTGGATAGTGGATGCCTTATCAAGGAAAGAAGAAGACAAAGAGCTATGAGCCATATCTAAACCTTTTTGGCCGGATATTGTGTCTATTGATGAGGAGGTTAATATTGATCTGATTTTGTCAAAATCAAGGAGAAATTAACTAAGGATCCAAACTTGCGCTCCCATTATATTCTGGAACATGAACAATTGTATCATAAAGGAAGATTGGTGTTGGCAACATCATCACAGTGGATTCATAAGTTACTACAAGAGTATCATTCTTCGACTATCCGGGACATTTAGGAATATATCTCACTTATTGCAAAATTGTGCAATCTGCAAAATTGAGCAATCCCTTTATTTGATTGGCGCAGAACCTTATGAACAAAGATGATACTTTGAGACAACTGAAATTTCATTTGCGAAGAAATCAAGCTAAAATGACAATTCATGCTAACGATCATATACCTTCTAAGATCAAACTAGGTGATTTGGTGTTTCTAAAAATTTGGCCAAGTAGACGGAGTTAAGTCTAACAAGCTTCATCCCAAACTGTTAACATGTTACTATGGACCATATTTGGTTCTTAAGCAATCAATGAGGTGTCTTTTAAATTACAATTACCGCAACTAGCTTGAATTCATCCTATGTTCTACATATCTCAGCTCAATAAGGAAATAAGGGATCATTAAGTGGAAGTTGCACTACCATTAGAAGTGCAAGAACATATGTGTTAATTCGGGCTTACATTTAAGGTATTACTCAAAATGATGCACCAATACAACAAGTATCAATGAAACGGAAGGGGTGCAATGGAAGGGGAAAACAACTGAGGAATTGTTAGGTTCCCAAACAGAAAACCCAGAATCCCTCCCAAGCACAGCAAGAAGAAAGAAAACTCTGTTTTATTACAGTGCAGAACAGAACACCCAAAAGGGTTACAAAGAAGAATAGCTCCTTTCACACAGGTTTATTCCTGTCAACTTCATACAACAATTCAGATCCCCTTCCCCACAGTAGGTTGGTCTTTATTTAAAGACCCCTCACCACAACTAACTAACCCAACAACTAACTAACCCGCTCAACCCTTATTTTTTAAATTTCCTTCTATGATACACCCTCCAAGTACTGTCTTTATTTTCCTGCCTAACAGGAATCCACGTGGGAAGATTTGTGTACTATACCAAATAAATTTCCTGATTTTAGCCTCGAGGAAAATTTTGGTTTTGAGGGTGGTATTGTATGGCAAGAGCAAGCACACCAAGTTGATAACAAGATATAGGAGGTTTAAAAGAAAATCTAAGAATACAATTGTAAGGTAGTTTTTGCGGCTAAGAGTTAGTTAGCATAAAGGATCCCTTTAATAGGAAGCTCGGATGGAAAAAGAGGAGTTTTTTGAGATTTGAGAGACTTGTAATTGGAATAATCTAGTGGAAAGGACAGTGCTCCTTTTTAACATTTATTGTATGTTTGGTGAAATATATAGAAGTTTTTCTTTTCATTATTCTTCTTTGAAAATAGTGTTAATTTCTAACAAAAACACTGGCTTGAGTTAAATCAGTTGAGGCAATAAGGCATGTTCATTGCTTCTCTTTCATGACAAGATAGATGATGGGTCTGTTTGGACAAACTTTTCATAAACACTTTTAAAAGAATAAAAAAATTGAAATTAGTTTCTCCACAAGCTAACATTAACTTCTAAAAATTAGCTTAGAATACATAAGCTCATTTTAGCTTATGGAGAACCTTATTACATTTGTTCTTATTTTTCTCTCCTTGAAGTGCTTATGGAGAAACTTGTTCAAGCAAGTTTGAGGTCTATTATCATATTTGTTTATGTATTGCATTCTTTTAAAGGAAAATGCTGCATTTTTTAAAAACTAAATAATTGCAAGAGTTTGCTAGAGTAGAGTATGATCAACCTTTTTTGACAAAACTCATTATCCAGAGAGCTAATATATGAAGATTGGATTTACTAATTTATGTAGAGACACGTCTTAGTGCCCCCCATCTCCTTGATTATCTCCAAAGCCACCCAAAGATTGTTACGCTAATAATGAATGGTAACATGAAATTGTCCTGTGTAGAAACTACCTGCTCATGTACTTCAATACAGTCAGTATTTCTGATTTTCTCATAAATGCTAGAGACATGCGCTGGCAATTGATATATTTATTTCAACATTTAACCTTATCAGCTTATGTTGTACCAAAGATGATATACTTTGTTTACAAGTTGGAAAAATAGTGTTGTTTGTCTTTCATGGTCAGTTTCTAAGTTGATTTCTCTTTCAGGTAGTGATGAGCATCTTGAAAGTAAGATTCTAGATCCTGAACGCTTAAGCAAGGTGGAATCGATTTTTGGCAATCTTTCTGAAACCATTCAAACATATGGTCCTTGGTCTTCTGCCTGGGTAGGAGAAGCTGGTGGGGCATACAACAGTGGTGGCAATCATGTATCCAATACTTTTCTTAACAGTTTTTGGTAGGTGATATTGGTTGTCTATTCCTTCCATCATTTTATGTTCCAATTATTCATAGCTGAAGTTATGATGTTATATTAGCAAAAACAATTACTTGTGATGTGATTCTTTTAAAGTTTTGAAATTGAAATGACTTAGGTACTTAGATCAACTTGGAATAGCATCCAGATACAACACTAAAGTCTATTGTAGGCAGACTCTAATTGGAGGGAACTATGGACTTCTCAATACCACCACCTTCACTCCCAATCCTGACTACTACAGGCAAGTACAGATAGAAAATTGCAAAAAAACAGAAAAGGAATACCTTTTTTTTTCCCTTAAGGTCACTTGATGTTTTATGCTATCATGTATGAGCATATCTGAACCTAGTTTCTGGTTTTGTTTCTAAACAGTGCACTTTTGTGGCATCGATTAATGGGAAAGAAAGTTCTTACAGTTTCAAGTGATGTTTCTTCACCCTTTTTACGCACTTATGCCCATTGTTCAAAAGACCGGGTAAGTTACATAATTTAGTTCAACTTGGATAGTTATTGAATCACAATATTATCTGGTTCACTCTTCTATATATGTTTTTATTAGCATTCCAACTACCACAAAATCAAACATGATATAACATCATATGAAGCTTAGCACATTTACACATGATATTTAAATTTGACCATTAGACTCAAGAATATGTAAGTGAAGTTATAGGCTCAAAAGTTTATAAAAATTGAATTTTAGCTCATCCACCCAATAAAATCTTTGATTCCTTGTTTTTGATGGTTTGTTATATATGACTTTGTTGGTAATGAATTTGGGAAAATTTGTTAAATAAATGGAATTTGCTAGGACCTGAGCTTTACATTATATGACTTATCATTCTATAAGGCATATGAAGGATATATTCTGACTCATTTAGTACTTTTTTTAGCATATTTCTAGTTCTTATCAATTTCATTCTACAGGTTGGTGTGACATTACTTCTAATCAACTTAAGTAATGAGACTCACTTTACTCTCAGTATTCGAAACCCTGTGAGTGCAAGTATTGAAAAGGAAGTGGCCACAAACATCCATAAGGAAGACTCATTCTTTGATAAACTGAAGAAGGCATTTTCTTGGGTAGGAACAAAAGGGTCAGAGGTGACATTTAGGGAAGAGTACCACTTAACTCCAAAAGATGGTTATCTCAAAAGCCAAACCATGGTGCTTAATGGTATTCCACTGGAGTTAACAGAGCAGGGAGATCTTCCAAGGTTGGATCCAGTGAGTAGTAATGTGCGATCTCCAATATACATCACTCCTTTGTCCATTGCATTTGTTGTATACCCCAACTTTGATGCTCCTGCATGTGCTTCACAGCAAAAACATTAGTTGAAGGATTATATATAGCAAATAACTTGGCAATTGCAAGCTCATGGTAATTGTAAGTAGTGAGCTATTATTGGCTTCAGAAGAAAGTCACAACCTTGCAATAATTTAGTATTGAAGGAACATGCAAGTTGTATCATCTACTTGTAAGCAAATTGTTTGATCAAATTTTAGTTTCAAGTCCAATGATAAAGAAGTGATTTTGTTTCACTCTTAGTTTGGCAAAGCCATTTAATTCCGTTGTAAGAAATCAACATGGTTGACAAATAATATTCTTTTTAGTGTGGTTAAGAGATTTTATTCAAGTTTGTGTGTATAAGAGAAATATTGAGAGAACTCAGTCTTCTAAATGTCATTTGAAAGGTGGTTCCAGCTTCTCATATTCTTCTTGCATAACCATTTATTTCAAAATAACCACGTTATATTTTCTATTAAGTTATGGTTTTCAAAGTTGTTTTTGGATTTTTTGTAATTTGAAATAGAGAATTACTTATTCCATTGTAACTATTGATTGTACAATTTGATACACAAATCGTTTTATTTTGAATTGTAAAATAAATCAAGAGATTTTTCTTCTTCCATCTTTACTTGATTTCGCTTCTTCTCATATTTTTTAAGTTTTACTGATTAATTTTTCTTAGGATGATTAGTTCTCCTATTTCTATCATTTTCCTCGTTTTATGGTGAGAAATGTGATATAGGAGAAATATAAGGTTAGGGGTTATGAAAGACTAATTTCGGATTCATTTTATAAAAGATATATGTTTTCTTTTTAACATTTTATATGAAATATTTTTAGAATCACCATTGATTATGAAATGTTTTATGAGAATTGTTGAAAGTTATTTTTATTTTAAAGTTAAACATAACTTTAGTGTGATAAAGTTTTAAGAAGTTCATATTTCACAAGTTGTTTAGAAAAAGAAATTGTGAAATATACTTGTGGAAAACTTATCATTGAAAAAGTATTCATATGTTTGTCTCTGAATAACTTTGAGTGGGATATAAACATCGTAAATTCATTCATGATGAGGAGAGGGACACTTCTCATAAATGATTGAGCTACCGTTATGTCAACAACATGAAAAAGAAAAGTCAAAGAAATCTGTAAAACAAACAAACATTACTACTTCTTAAGTTAGATTTAGTTAATATATTTGAGATATAATTTCTTTTAATTGCTTTTGAAATACTAACTTATAAAATGTTTAATTATAAAAAATTTAATGATAAACTTATTTATTGTATGTTATATTATTATTCCCTGAGTTAATCTAACGTAGTTCAAAAGTAAGTTATATAGTATAAAGTAGCTTTAAAGTTTCATGCAACTTATGGGTTGCTTTGTTAGCTTTTTGTATTTTTCTTGTAAACTCATAAATATAATATATGGATTAGCTTTTAGTTTGATTTTATACCTTTTGGGAACATCAATGTATAACAAATATTGTGTTATGTAAATATTTTTTATGTAGATTTTAGGTTTAATTACTTATTTGATGCCTACATTTAGGGTAAATATTCAATTTACTACAGTGATTTTTACAAAAATCAATTTGGTCTTAGAAGTTTTTAAAATATATTCAAGTTGGTCCCTTCCGTTAAATTTAGATCAACGATATTAAGTGCTTATGATGTGGCACAAAGAAGTGCAAATGTGGATTGTGAAATGGGAGAAATTTATAATGAAGGTTTTTGATGTGGCAATTGGAGGGTTTGGGAGATTGTTAAACATGACGAAATTGGGAAAAGAGAGATTAGGATTTGTTTAATTGCAATCACTAATTTGGGTTTATGGCAATTTGGATTCTTGATTGTGGTACAATGTTGGTTTTGGTGTTCGCGTATTAGTGGTGCAGATCATTGATTTTGAAGGTTAGGTACTCTTCACTCGATGTTGTTTGTTATGTTAGTTTCTGGAATGGATTGTGGTTGATCGTTTGATGTGGTGATGCAAGTTCATGATCTAGCAGAGGCATTGAAGTTTATCCAAAGCTTACACTCTCTAATTGATTGAAGGTGGTGGCACTATTAGGAAGGGAGGTAGTCACACGCAGAATCTTCTAAGAGTGAAGTGCAAACATGACATGGTCAGAGTACTTTTTGAGAAAATTCTAGTTACTAAGTAAGTGCGTCACTCACGGGTTTACTATTTACTTAAATTATTTTATTCAAACTTTACTATATTGTGTTACAATTTTGTTAAGACGCCACAGAGCAAGGTTTGAAATTGTCATTGTTGATGTTATTGAAAATTGTGGCTACAATTTTGGTTGCAACTTGGTAGCTGAGGCATCCGAAACCATGATGTTACAATCACAATTTCAGTTATGATGTGGTGTTGAGACCTCCAAAATCTTGATACTACCTTACCATCATAATTGTTGATGTTTACTGTTTCCATAACCTTGCCAGAAAGTGGACATGGAGTGTAGTAAAACTCCAACAAATAACACAAACCTCACAAAACCTTCAATGCAAAGGACAAAACCAACCCCTAAAAGGGGGCAAATCCTAAACCCTAAATGTGTCCTACATGTACATAAGAGTTTCAATGTGTATAACACTTCACGGTCAACATTTTCACTTCTTTTTGCCACATCACAAGAACTTAATGTCGTTGGTCCAAATTTAACAGAATTGACCAACTTGAGTACATTTTAAAAAACCTTAAAATCAAATTGATTTTTTTAAAAAAAGTCATTGTAGTAAATTGAATATTGACCTAAATGTAGGGACCAAAAAGGTAATTAAAACTAAATTTTATGATTCATATCTATTATTATTTATGTTATTCCTGAATCCTTTCTTGGGTTTTATAGTCCTCCACTCCATCCCTTAAAAATTGCACTTAATATAAAGCTATTTGGTCACATGTTATTATTTTTATTTAGATACAACCATATTTTGTTAGGTTTAAGAGGAACTGGAGTTGGTCTCCCATAGTCGCAAGTTAAGAAAACTTGTGATCCCTTACAAACAAATTGAGGTTGTTGTGCTTGCCCACATGTATGACTAGTTTCAAACACCGCAATCAGGTGGTTATGCTATGTTTTTACAACTTGTATTCCAAAACACACAATTCATAATGCAAATATTGTATTCTAGATTATACGTACCAAAATACAAATTTTGTATTTCGAATTGTGCATTTTGGAATACAATCCAGAATAACAAAGTTGTATTTCAAAATGTACTATCGAAAATATAATATTGTATTTCAGAGTGTACATCATGGAATACAAATTTGTCGTTTTGAATTATATATTTTGTAATACAAAGATCTAAGTTTTATGTTCCAAATTGCATAATCTGATAGATGTTTGAATTGCACAATCCAAAACAATCAACAACCAACACCAACTACTAACTACCACCACCTACCAAGCACAAAACCTTCACAAACATATCCAAACACTACAACACCAACTCACTCAATACTCACCATAATTATTTTTTTTTCATAATGATAAAATTGAAATTTCAAAATTTATGGATTGTAGCTTGAAAACATGGGGTACAAGAAGAAAAAGCCTTTAAGCATGACTATGCATGGGCCTAGTAAAAATGAGCCCAATATAAAGTTGAATATAAAAGCCCAAAACCCTAGACAAAGTTGGTCTCTACACCTAGATTGAGAAGGGGTAAACTCTTCCCACACCTCCATATTTTCCTCTTCACCCATACTTCTAAAAATACCAAAATTATCCCCCATATTCTATTAATTTTTTTAAAAAAATTGAATATGGAATCTAAAGACTTTCTTAATAATTTGAAAGTTAATATTTATGAAATTTTGCATCATTTGTATAATCCAAAATGCAAATATTACATTTTGAACTCTGAAATACGAAATGCTAAATGCAAAATTTTTATTTTGAATTGTAGAATTCAGAATATAAAATTTATATTTTGATTTGTGCTATCTAAAAAAAATAAATTTAAATGCAAAATTTGTATACCAATTTTCCTAAAAACTAAATGAGAATGATAATTTTAGTATTTTTTGAATAATGGAGGTGTAAGAAGAAACACATGAAGGTCATAGGAAGAATTTGCCCTGAGAAGGTATGATGTTAAATTTTCTTTTGTTAAGATGTTAGATTAGTTCGTCTACTATGGTTTAAATTTGAAATTTGGAAATTTATCGTAACAAGTTAACAAAAATAATCTATTATTTCTCTAAAATAAACTTAATCAAACATTAAGATGGAAGACCTAAAAGAGAATTATTTGAAACTCCGAAAAGACCAAAGCAGTGGAGAGCAAAACTACATAATGTTACCCCAAATCAAAAGGAGAAATAGCACGAAGAACTCCCTGATAGTTAAAAAAAAACTCTTCAATACAAAGTATAATTTCTTGGTAAAAAAATACGAGTTATAGAATGAACCATGCCCAGAAAAGGTAAAGTAGGAATCACGATGTGGATAATAGAATCATAAATAATCTCACAAATCAATCAATACTATATATATTTCAGAGACAAATATTTCACAAGTGGATTGTACATTATTATATTTGAAAGCAGAATCCTGGAACATTGGAAGCTCCTTCAATTGAAAAATGTATAGTAAAAATTAGTATCAGTCTCATGATATACACCCCTATTTCCTAAGCAAATGACGGCCACGTTGGTTAGCACCATTCACACGGATGGTCAACTTCTCCATATCCTTGTCAAAACCATTCAGGGCATCGTTATGCCTGCAACATTATCAAAAACAGTATAAATTATGACATCTTCAAATAAGTGAAACGGTTCTGAATAATTATTAACTAGTAGTACTGCCTGAGCAAACATTGTTGTCAGCGTCAAAGAATGTCCGTAAGGTAAAATTAGAGATAGCATAGAATCCAATAAACTTACCTCCCAAGTTCAGATCCCATATCAATTGCCATGTCTTTCAGTTCTCCCAAGAGATCACTTATATCTGAGAGTGCATCATCTTGCTTTCCCTTTTCAACCTGTTCAGGACATTCTAGTCATTAGCTGAGTTCGACGCTAAGAAAATGTATTACAATATTCTACAAGGCAAAGTAGAAAGTCACAAAACAAAAATTAGTATCCAGAGTGCACTAATATTGACTATAGAATAAGATGGTTTATGTGCAGAAGGGGGAGGATAGTTGCAAAATTGTCTCTTTTTGAATAAAATGGTTGGCTCGATACTAGTGATATGGTAGTCATTAAGGACAAGCAGAAGCAGAATAATACTACAAGAACCGAACCTATGTAACACAGACACGGATACTGATACGACACGGATACGGAGATACATAAAATCTTTAAAATGTAGGACACGAGAACACAGATCTATATTATATAATTATGAATTATATAAATTGACAATAAAGATTTATAAGCACAAATATGTTTCAAATTATTTTTGGAGAAAAAAATGTTTTTTATGACTGGTTCAGAAGGATTTGTTTCTTATTTTTATAATCATAATAACAATTTATACAATAAAATTTAAACTTTTAAAAAATTAATATATTTTTTTTTTTAAAATTATGTTACAACCGTAATTGTCAGAAATCTAACAAATACTTTTTAAATTGGACATTTTACGGTGTCTTACACCGTTCAAGAACACATATATTCAGATATTAATCACACATCAAAGCACTAAGAAACTGAAGCTTTGTCATGTTCAGCACTTCAAATGACTTCAACACGAACAGTTAAATCTGCATCAAATCAATACGAACCTCAACTTTTTCAAACGCATTTGTTGACTCAGAAGGTGTTGTCCGTGACTTTGATTGGCCTTTAGGAGCAGAAGTCAATCCTAACTTCTCTCTTTGCTCCAAGTGATTGCCCTTTCTTCTCACAGGATCATCTATATCGTGAAGAACATAACAAATACAATTATCATACAACCCAAATCAGTTGAAATAAAAAAGATGAAAGGGGAGAAAATACCAACCTCCAAAAACAACTGGGCCAGTTATCGTGCCTGTCTTCTTCGGTTTCCAAGTTTTGGAAAACATGCCACCAAGAGATCCCAAAAGTTTTTCTCCCTGTAAATACATCAACAAAACAGTCAAAATAGTAGCGAAGAATACGAATTGAAGCAGCAACATTTTTTTTTCACAAGATGAAGAAGCTGCCCATATAACTGAGGAATAGCAAGATCGATACCCGACTCAGATCATGATCAATATCAGCAGCAACATGGTGGCTCCTTGTAATCTGCTCCCCCTGTTGGTGCAGCATCACCAGAGTCTTGGTAGCATCCTCTCTCATTTCCTCAGCTATCTTCAAACAACTGTTCACTGATTTTGTGGTCTCTTCAGCCTTGTAAACAGCATAGTCCTCCAATTCCTGCACAGATTGACTCTCCAACCCCCCGGAGTCGCGGAAATCGTTCTTATACCTATTTCTATGGGCAGAAGAAAGCCCATAGGAAGACGATGAAGAGTGTCCACTGACCTCAACACCATCATCAAAGGGGTTGGTGTTGGTTAAAGTCTTCTTAGAGGAATTATACTTTTTATCTTTTGACTCTTGATCAGAATCGAAGGGGTTATGGACAGGACCAACAGAGCTAGGTTTAGCCTCTCTCAAAGGAGTTTTCCTTGAACCAAACATCCTCTCTCTCTCTCTCTCTCTCTCTCTTTCTCAAGGAAACAATGATCTTGAGTATCAATTTGACCCCGGAAAGACAAACAAGCAAAAATCCAAAGATCAAAATCAAGTTCTATAGCACGAACCCTCTACTCAAAATTGAATTTTGAAATTACGATGAATCCAAGTTCATAGAAATTAAGCTGAAATCATCAAAATTGCAGTTAAAACGGACTGAGAGTCACAAAATTGAAAGTGAAAAAAAAAAAGATATAAAGAATGGTGAAAGCAGAACACGGTTGTAGAAGGAGAAAGGAAGAGACGTAGGTACCTGCAGAAGATAATGTAATCAGACGAAAGAAGGAAGAAAGTGAAGACAACGAATTTAAGGTTAAGAGATTGGATGGTTTCAACGCGGAAGCTCTGCGAAATGGCGTTGAAATTTTCCTGTGGGAATTGCTCGCTGCTGACGTATGCGTTTGTTTGAATTAATATTATATTATTATTATTGCACTAAATTATAGTTGTCAATTTTCTTACACCAAGTTGTTTCTATTTGTTGATATTTAACATTAATATATAAAACTTAAATATTATTATTTTCTTTAAATTAAAACATTACTGTATTATTTAGTATCTCATGTGAATAAATTATTATTACGTGTTAAATATATATATATATATATCATCCAATTATGATTAATTAAATTTATTGATTTTAGAATATTTAAAATAACTTAATTAATTGAAAGTGTGAAAAAATATATCAAAATTAAAAGCAGTATAAGTTAAGAAAATAATTAATTTTATTTTAAAAATAGAAATTTATTTTTTTATTTTTCTTTTTCAAAATTGTCTTTAGTCCTTATACTTTCAAATTGGTATATTAATTCATTCAACTTTTAGAAATAATAGTTTTAATTATTTTATAACTAAATTTAATATTTAGTGGCAACTTTTTACAAAGTTGATAAAAGAAATAAATTTATATGAATGGTATTTGTTCTTTATTATACTTAAATTTAATATTTAGTAGTGATTGTTTTATCTTAGAAGGATTAAGTTTGCATGTTGTTAAAGTTTGAGAACTAATTAATCTACTTTAAAAGTATAAGAACTAAAATTAACTTTTATGTAAAAAACAATGATTAAGTTTACATATGTTTAAAGTTTGAGAACTAATTAAACTACTTTTAAAGTATAAGAACTAAAATTAAAATTTATGTAAAAATCCAAAGGCGAAAAAGCATTTTTTGAATCCATATTTAAATCTATAAAAAATATTAATAGTTTTGAAAAAAAATGACTAAAATGTTAAATATATTGAACTAAGGTCATAAAACAATTTTCTGGTTTTTCTTTTATTCATTAGAGAAATAAACATTTAAGTATATTTATTTTCATGAAAAACTAAAATAATAATAATAATATTAAAACGTAATAGTATTGATTTCTAATTTATTTATTACTTTATATTAAAAGAAGTAAGTTTATAATTGTATAATGTATATAAAAAAGTTACAATATGAAATTTCAGTTAAATATATATATATATATATATATATAAACAACTGAACTGAAAAAAAAAATCAATTAAAAATCCCATTTATTTATGAATCAAATTAAACTTGTTTTATATTTTATTAAATAAAAATTATATTTTTTCAAATATGTGTTCAGTCAATTTTTCCTCCTTGGAATTAATCTACGGTGGACCTTTTAAGATGTAATAGGGTGGATGCCATCTTAGACTAAAAGTCGTAGATGATTTATTTATTTTTGCTAATAATAAATTTGTCTAATATTAATTAATTTCACGTGTTTATATTTTGGAATTATTTTTTCCCACTTAATACAGTTTAATTTTTATTATAAATTTATACTTTTATCAAAATTAAAAGTTTTTTTTTTTCTTTTTCAACTTCCTTTTCTAGAATGAAGGGATTGTATTTTACAAAATAATTAATGCATCAATTTACATAAGTTAAAATTAATTTATGTATAGATTAAATATAATATTTGGAAAAGTTATTTTAGGATACAACTTATACAAATCAGTCACAAGTTAATTTTAATTATGAAAAAACTTTTTTTTTTATCGGATTAGAGCCATAATAAATTATTGACCATTGCTTTCAGTATCTTAATGACCAAATCTCGTTCAAACATCCTTCAAATGCAACTTTAGCCTTCCACGTTATTTTATATTTTTTACTCTAAAGAATTTTAATCGACTTTTGGTCCCTATAAAATATTTTTTCGTTTTGTATTTATTATTTTATTTTAATCATTTTGATGTATCTATTATTATTTTTAGTCCCATAATTCTTCTTTTAATTTTGAATTATTCCCTTGAAAAAATTTATAAGGACGAAAAGCAAAATTTGAACATATTACAAAGATCAATAACTAAGTAAATATTTTATTAAGAAAGAAAAATAACAACGAAGAAAATAAAAATAAATAAATTTCATAATACTAAATTTTAAGAAAATAAATTAGAAACAAAATTATTTTTGTATATATAATATTTAATTAACATTTACCATATAATTTAATGGTATATTTATTAAATAAAAAATATTTATTATATTTAATAAATATATCTACATGCATAGAAAAATTATATAAATAATTTTAGTTGATTTATTTTGTAATTATTTTAAATTATATATAAGAATCAAATTATATTTGTGTAAATTATATCATCATTAATTTTATATATTTTTTATCAACAAAGAATAAAATAAATTAATAGGGATATTTTAGGGATACCCCGACCCTTATACATAAAATCAAAGTTTAAACCTAAGTAAATTGACAGAAAACATACAAAAAAAAAACATGTTTAAAAAGTTTATTTAATCTCATCCAATTTACAAGTATAAAACTTTATTGTGTCTCATCAACCAATACAAGTATCCAAATCCTAAACTCACATCTGCTCGTAAGACAACAACCACACAAGTTGAGGTTCAGGCACATTTGGTTCACGCAGCACACCAGCTACTGTAGTGGTTGAAGCTTAAACAGTTGAAAATTCCTAAATTATGATAAAGTTGGACAGGTCCATAGAATACCATTATGACTTCTTTACCCATGTGTTTCCTTTTGTCCAAATTCCTCCATTAACAACATTCATTTGTCTCATTGTATGTCCATCCAAAATAATCCAAGATATATGAAAAGTGAATTTTAAAAATCGATATGTTTTATTTTTTTTTATCATTATGATTATTCATTTGAAATTTAATTCAATTTATTTTCTTTTACATATATATATATATAAAGAGCAAACTATAAAATACTCTCATAAAAATTAATCATCTAAAAAATAAATAAGCATTGTAGTTCAAATTAGACTAAAAAATATATATAATGTACTATTATTAATATTTCCTACTACAAACACATTATGTAAATGTTCATAGTATTGTAAACCTAATACAACAATTTTATACTACAAAAGGAGTATATTAATAGATGTATAATAATAGTGTCTCACTTTTCCATTTCCACTTACATATAAATTTTTTTTTGTAATGTATTTAAATTACTAATTTTAATTATTCTTTTATTGAACATATTTGTAGATTAAGTCGGTTGAATCATCTTGATATTAAACTAAACAAAAATCCAATTAACAAAGAAGAAAGAGATGTGCTACATAGACTCACTACACTTATGGGATCAGGTGGATATTCAGAGCCAAGCTTTTCCAAGAACAAAGTATAACATTTTGAAGAATTTGTGGGATATTGAAATGGTCAATTCAAACACTTCATCCTTTAAAAGCATTTTTCCCAATTATAATGGAGAAAAAGAGAACATTGTTGGGTTCAATAAATGGGTTAAACACATATATCATTCCATTATATAAAGGGTTTATAGAGTAAAGAAAATGACATCACTTAAGAGTTCTTAAAGTTGTATGAATTTTGGGTACATACCATCTTCTCAAACATTTTTTTCATAAGGAGTGATTACAAGTTATACATATTTACTAATCTAGATAATTTTGGATTTCTTAATCAATGTTATTGTTTGAGAAGTATGACATGGTCAAAAAAATTCATAAAGCTTAAGTAACTCTGAAAACCATTGAAGCAAAAGTCTTTTTCTTCATTCCAAATGCCCTTTTGTCATATAATCTTGAAAATGTTTTAACCCATTTCTATAATCAACAATGCTTCATCTCATTTTGCTCAATTATGATTTGAATTATTGATGCTAGAGTACAATGTGTTTGAACCACAAGTTAAGTCTTTGAAGATCTCAACTTGGATTACTCCATTCATTTTCCCACAACACAAACATGTTACTTATAGATCTTAGAAGAAGATGGCTATGAATATCCAAGTGACCCCAAAAATATGGCAAGCCCTATGTACTTTTCATCTCTCTCTTCCTTGAAAGGAATTTTGGTTATGTTTAAGATCAATTAAACAACTTAATTTACAATTTATGTGAACAAAAGTAATTAAAACTCATTATTGAAATACATTACCAAAGCATTTTAAATATTTATAAGAAAAAAGAATGAGACACTACTAGTATTATAACTTTATTAATATGATGTAGTAAAATTAAACCATTTCTACAAAATATTGTTGATTTATATACTCTTGTGACAATTCCTTATAAAATTTGAAAGACAAGAAAAAGAAAATGTTACCATATGTACCTTCTGAATTAGAACAGCAACTTCTTGAACAATTAAGCATGTTCTCAACTCTACCTTCACTGAAATAATGGCAAATTTATATTCAAATCTCATCACGATCTCAACCTGTTTAATCATGTGCATACTAAAACATATGAGAATACCCTTTATGCATATATATTAAAAAATTTCACTTGCTTTGTAAAACTCAGTCAAATACCTTCTTATCAAATCAAATTCATCCAGTGTCAGTGCACTAGATAACACGCAAAAAAGTTTGGACAAATTAAAAATATATACCTATTTAATACATATATTTTTAGAATTTTTAATAAATAAATAAATCATAAAAAAATTAGGGATACGCAAAATAAAATAGGGATTTGGTTTCTAAGAAAATAAAAATATTGAATAAAGAGAAAATTACACAATCAACTAATTAGATTTAAAACCATAAGAAATCTTGATATAGTTTATGAAAGAAACAATTTGATAATATAATTTTAATACACCTTATCATACTATAAACCAAGAAAATCAGTAAAAAAAAGTAATATCATGTGTGACAAAAGAAAGTTCTTCGATTAAATTATGGGTGGATTTGAAAAACATTCACAATGACCAATTCTAGACAAAGTGAAAAAAAATGGTTTTACCCAAAACAATTTTGGTTGAAATGATATAACCTCCTCCTTTCATCCAAAAGGGATGTTTTAAATTTTCTTGAATGAACAACCCACAAAAAAATTGAATGCAATCATGAACTGTACAAGTTTAAAACAAAGGATTAGAAATTGTAGAATAAAAAAATGGAACAAATAATAATTTGATGAATTTAAAAAAGCCATAAAATGGTTTGTTCATGGGAAAATAATTTACAGAATTGGAGTGTGTCTTTTTGGCATGACAAGGGTAAGATTCAGATGATGAGTATTGACTCATAATCAAGATAAGGCAAGTTTCTGTAAAAGATAAACAAAAAAGAAAAAAACTATTTTCTAGAAGTGAGTGAAAGCAAAAGCTGTGGAAAAAAAAATATGAGTGAAAGCAAAAGCTGTGGAAAAAAAAAGTAAAAAGATTTAGGAAGAACACTGAAGAGAAGAAAATGTTATTTCCATGATCTTCACAATGAAAGGAGGCAATGAAAGTGAGTGTGAAGAAATGTTTGAGAGGGGACTATTTATAGGGTTGAGAGATGTATAAAGTTAGGGTTTACAAGTTTGTGTTAGAGGGAATTGTTCCATGGGCAGTTTTGGAAAAGAAAAAAAAAATTAATATTTTTATTAAGTTAAAATTAATTTATGTATAAGTTATAAAAGATAAGGTTTTAGAAATATTATTAATACCCAACTTATACAAATATTAATTATAAGTTGATTTTCAATTATGAAAAATACTTATTTCATTTAATTCTTTTTTCTCTCTCCTAAAATGTATTCAATTAGACTTGTAACATATTGTTGACTATTGCTTTTGATATCTTAATAGTCCATTTTTACATAAACATCCCTTAAATAAAATTTTAGCCTTCCAAGTATATTTTGTGTTTTTTACTCTAAAGAATGCGTGTTCGAGTTTTGGTCTTCATATTTTTTTTTTACATTTATTATATTTTTAATGTATCTATTATTACTTTTAATCCCAAAATTTCTTTCTTTTTTATTCTTAATTATTTAATTTTTAAAATTTATAAAGATCAAAGAAACATTAAAAAAAATAAAAAAATTAGTCACTGTAATCACTAATTAAAATACTATTTTATAAATTAAAAAATTATTGATATTTAAAATAATTTTTAAAAGTAATAAAATTTATAAAATAATTTTTTTAAACTAGTATTTAACATTAAAGTTTTAGTTATTATAAATTAGTTTTTAATTTAAAATAAAAGTTAACTTAAAATTTAGTTAGTAACTAAAATCTTGATAGTATACCACCAATACAAAAATATTTTATAAATTTTTATTAATAATAAAAAAAATTAAATATTAATAATTTTTTTATAAAATAATATTTATGACTAATTATTTTTTTATCTTCAAAATAGTTGGTATTAAATAATTTTATTGTAGTGAGTAACTAAATATTTTATAAAGACCAAACAAAACGGTCCAAATAAAAATTAATTAAATTTCTTTCATTAAATATAATATTTAATTAACATTTATCATATAATTAAATATATATTAAATAAATTTGTTGTCATACTTAATAAATATTTATTATTTTTCTCACTATTTTTTTAAAGTTTATCTTTCTATCTATCTATAAATATATATTAGTTTAACTTATCTATTAATACACTACAAGAAAATCATCAAATAGAAACCTTTTGGTTTCTAAATTAGTTTTCATTGTTGTTAAATGATTTATAAATTGATATCTAATTAACTGTTTTTGCTACGAAATTTAGAATCTAAATAATTGGTAGTTAAAACCTCGGCTAGTTAGATACCAAATTAAAAACTATTTAACAGAAACTAATTTAGAAATAAAAAATTATTTTAGTCTCTAAAATGGTATCTAATTTAGTCACTATAATAACTAATTATTTTTTGTCTTTAAAATTGATTTCTATTTCATGATTTTCTTGTAGTGATACATGTGAATTTTTTTCCAATTGAATTGATTAATTATAATTTGGTATCACCACTCTCCTTTCTCTCTTTTATAATATATATATATATATATATATATATATAAAGTATATTTCTATTTATATTTACAATTATATTTATAGTCACACATATAAAATAAATTATAATGTTGGTTTCAGTGGAATTGGTCATATCTTTTAAGTAAGGTTTCAGATATTTTCCTTTTGAATGAAAATAAAATATGGTTGAAAGAAAATCTAAATAAAAGTTATAGTTGAAATGCTAAACATGCTAGGTTAAATTACACTAAAAAACAAGTCTTAAATGTACAATTTATTAATATTCATTTATGTATATTCATTTATGATAATATTAATATATATTAATAACAGTATTTGAATAAATATTATCTTTATCCTATATTAATTAATTAATTTATTAATATAAATAATATTAAGTATGAAAGAAATGCATGATTCTTAAATTAATTTTAGTATGAACTGTTTCATCAATCAATTATAATATTTAATTAACATTAATCATATTAGTAAATATTATATTTATTAAACGAAATTAATTTTTTACATCTAATAAATATTTGTCAAATATATAAACGTTATTAAATAAAAATAGTTATTACAAATTTAATATATATACATATTTTTCTAGGGATAATAAATAAACTCTCCTGTGTTGTCTGGACAATGGTATTTGTATGTATATACCTTTTTTTTTTAAATTATGAAAATAGATATGGATAAGTATATGTTTTTTATCTTCATTTTTGTAAAATATTTACTTTTAAATAATTATATTATTTATTTTATCTTTAATTTAAATATAAAAGTTTGAAAAATTCACGCTTTAACTCTTAAAACAATTTATATTTTAAAACTTATTATTGTTTTATCCGTATAAATTAAAAATTAAAAAACAAATCAAGTATTTTAGAAAAAGAAGTATAGTAAAATAAAATGAAAATAACAAGATTTTTTTTTATAATATGCAAACTAAAAAAAAGTTGCAGGACAAGTTTTAAATAAAAACAATAATAATAAATAATAATAATATTTAAGAAAAGTCAAGGTTTTGGATTATCAAATTTGTGAACCTTAGTTAAAAAAAATCAATTAATATTTATAAAAAATAAATACTTCTAACGTGCTACCTTCTCTTTCAAAACTTTCTCTTTCACTCTTTTTCTCTCTCCTTCTCTCTCCCATTTATTTCTCTTTCTCTCTTTAAATATTGATCTCTCTTTTTCTTTCTCTTTCTTTATCTTTCCTATTTTTTTTTAAAGTTTAAAATTTAGAATTCTTTTAATAATGATACTACCTGTACCAAATTACAACTAAAAAAGAAAATATTTTTTTTTCATTGAAATTGAATAATTTTAAAATTATATTAATAATGACATGTTCACGATTTTATCATATTATAATTTGAGAAAGAAAATATTTTTTTTTTAAATTTAACAATTTTAAAATTATATTATGACATATCATCCATAAAGTAAATTGGTACATATTTGTCAAAATAATATTTTTTTTCTTAATTTCTTTCTCTCTACATTTATTATCTATGTATTACAAAATTTATGATATTGTCTCGTGATTTAATTAGTAAAAGGTAAGGAGAAATGTGAGGTTAAACTCTTTTTACATTAATATTTATAGACTTATATGTGTTCTAATAATTTTTTATTTTATTTTGAATAATATTTTTTAATATATTTTTTTTTTGTTTCTATTGTTTAATTTATTTTCAATAATGCATTAATCATTTTATTTTTATTTTGCATGTTTATTTAATTTATTTGTTCTTTATATTTTATATTTCTATAACTTCATTTATTTTTAGTGCACATTGATTTGTGTACTCTCATTTCTCTTATTATTTATTTTTCTCTCAGATATGTACTAGTCATTTTATTAATTTATATTTCTGATTTAATTTACTTTCCAATTATGCAGTGGTTTTTTTATTCTTTTATGTTTTTGTCATTTAATTATTTATTAAAACCATATTTTTCTCAATTTATTCATCCTTTTGTTGTTTAATTTTTTCTCAATAACATATTGGTCCATTTCTTTTATGCTCTTTTGTTTAAAATTATTATATGTAATATGCTAGTTCACATCTAATTATTTAATTAAAGTTTTTTCTTTTAAGTCTTATTTTTTTATGATGTATTATGTAAAATATTTTAAATATTATTTCTTTTATAATTTAAGCTAATAAATTTATACACAAAATGAAAATAAAAAGGTAAGTAATTTAATATAATAAAATTGGATAAAAAGAAACTATTTATATACTCTATTGTTATATTCATACTTTTCAATTATTCTTTAATATTTGATTAGTTGTGTGGTTAAGACAAAATATGATGTATTTTAGTAGTAATCAAAATCTTATGATCCTTGAAATGTGTCTCAAATTATTTTAGTTGAACATAGGATGAGTCTTAAGTTTCTTTGTTTGACCATGTTGACAGATGAGAGCATGTAGTTCGAAAGTCATAGGTACAATGCCGAATGAAAGGTAAAAATTTTTGGGGAGTCTAAGAAAGTACTTACCAAGTAGGTGAATATCTAGATAGTTTAGAGTATCACCATGAACTAGGATATTTATAGGAGAAAAGTTTGATTGCATTCAGTTGAACAACAAAGCCTGTATACTCTTATTTGTTCTTTATCTAAAAATTAGTATAAGAAATTTTACAAGTTAAAGATGACCAGGGAGATATGAGACTCCTTAAAAATCAACAATGAAGGGAAATAGGATATTCAACTAAAGAAGAAGGTCCCCCTCACATGTCAATATGAGTCATTCACATGAAGAATTGTTGATGACATATTTGGAAGAAGGCTTGTTCTCCTAAAAGAGCTAGAAGTTTTAGGAGAAAGCTTATTCAAAGCTCAAATAAATAAGAACTTGCTAGACAACATGCCAAAGGTGTGGGAACCCAAAACCACTACCATTAAGAAAGCTTGTGACTTGAAGATGCTTACTTGGGATAAGTTTCTAAGGTCCTGAGAGTCCACGAAGTGTATCTCCAAGATTGAGATCAGAAGGAGACCGCAACGAAACATAACAAAGGTCTACAGGAAAGGTCAACGAGAAAGGTCTACATCAAAACAACTTTAGATTAGACACAATTGAATGTGGAGTTGACTCTAGAAGGATGGGGTTGAATGGAGCATGAAATCAATTTACGAACCTGAAAAACAAATCAAACATAGCGTCTAACAAACGAAACAAAGTTTCTTCTCACGCACACCTTTAACTCGTGCCAATTCAATATCTTTATTTTTTTTCTAATTGTAACATTATATTGCCTTTGTTTCCACCAAGACAACATATTCTTGAAAACTTAAAGTACGCATGGACAATTTTCTTTCTTCGTCTACTTGGTGGCATTCCAAAGAATGAGGGAAAGTCTACCTTTGGTTCCTTAGGAAAGGTGGGATATCTAGACCTATGATGCCTAGGGGGTTGTTGGTAGTAGTCAACATTGTGATGACTACTAAACATCCATCACTTTGAGAATAGGGATCATCATGATAATCCTTTCTCCTACTGGACCCCACTCCATGTTTGCTCCTAGTTTTTTCTTGACTCTTAATGAATTGCGCAAACATGTCCTTCAACTCAGTTATCACTTTTTTTGTATTTTGAATTTTAAATAAGTCTTTCATAGTTAAAGATCCCTTATAATGCCTTTACAATTTTCCTTGTTAAAAACATAAAAAAAAAAAGAATTCTAATGTGCATGTAAAGTGTCCTATTGACCAAAGAAAGGTTACTATTTAAAGAACTTACCCTAAGTGTCACAGATACCTAAATAAGAACAAAGAAGCACAGTAAAATTTGTAAGAAAAAAAAATCAAATAAACTAGACAAATTCCTAAGTGAAAGTGCAAGTAGCACTCAGAGCCCCTTGACACACTTTCACAACTAACACGTCCTAGTTATTACAAATTTTCAATAGAATTACACTAAAGACATGTTCAAAAACATCAAAGTAAAATAAAGATTACAAAGAAACCAAAGATAAAACATAAAAATTATGTGACCAGAACAAATGAACATCGAGCTAATTCAGTCAATCTTCCTCTCAAGTTTTTAGCCTCTCTCAAGCTCCTTGTCCTCCAAAGCCTTGTATGCAAGAACCCTTGCACTATCTCTCCCATCAACACCTAAGATGCTACCTTAGAAGTGTTGAGTTTCAAGCAAGAAGCTTAAAGAAAAGTTTCAAGTTCCAAATGACTTCAATAGAAGTAATAAGCGATTCAAACTAGAAAAGCTCAAATTGGAAAGGTAAACATCAAGTGATTTAGGGAAAATGACAATACTCAAAAGAAGATAGAAGAAAAGACAAGCAACAAAATAAAGCATAATTTGAAAACTAGCACATTAAAAAACCTAGTGAATGGCTGGTGCATGGGACATATAAATATAGTTCTAGTTCAAGAAAATCTCATTCTTTTACTCAACAAGTGGACTGAGTCAACTGTAGTGCAGTTGAATGTTATTGTATCCACACAAAATTAATGATAACACAATATGATTATATTTTATAATGAAGTGATGTGTGTTTAAAAGTGGTTTTCATATAACATATGTAAATAAAAATAATAATAGTACTAATAATACTACTTAATTAATTAGATTGAGAGGTGAAGTGTTAGACAATCACTGAAGTAGAGAGATATAAGATAACACAAATGTTGGAATTGGAATTGTTGAACAAGGTGCTTTGATGTCTCCAAATCCAAGTGGAAAGCTAAATTACGTATCATGATGAGAAGCTACAACAAACACGGATCCTTGAATGTTGTGGCCAACTTGGCTTATAGATTCCCTTTTCCAAAAATTGATCTTCACTTCTTTTGAGGCTTTGGGCTTCTTAACTTGATTAGATTATGAAGTTATACTTTCTAAGTCTAAATTAGTAGAACCTCCTTATCTAAGCCTCTTTAAGGATCTCACTTGATTCTTCTACCTAAATATCTTAGTACCTCTTGATGTTTTGAGGCCTCTTACTATCTATCACTCACTTCATCTTGGTACCTCTCAATGACTCTCAATGTTTGGGCGTTACCTCAAGATCCCTATTTAAAGATTTTAGAATTAGGATTCAAAGGAATCCAAGGTAATTGGTGTTTCACTCAACGCAAAGCAATTCATTGGGCTTCTTAGGATTCCAGAGTCAGGAATTCATCAAAGATTGACTTCAGATCTTCCCAATCTCTGCCAAATCTTTAATCATGATGTAGGATTGGCTTGTCAGAGGCTCCAAGTGAGATTCTTTTAGTCCCAACTTCGGTGCATTTAGGCTTGAGCCCTTTCTGAACGAATTTGGGCTTTCTTCATGGTTAAGTATTGTATTCGCCCAACCCTTTATCATTTGAAAGACTCACAAATAACTTAAAACATTTTCCCAAGTTTCAAAAGAGAAACTTGAGAGGTGGAGAACCGAAGAGAAAGATACTCCCAAATTTTAAGTGACATGATAGAAAATTTTAAGTGAAGAATAAAAAGACAATCTAATATGCAAGTTCAGTCTTATTCATTTTAAAAGTGAGTTCAAAAGGGAGATATGTCTCTTATTTATAGTAAAAGGAGCTTTATACACACAATGATCAAGGATATGTGAGACTAAATGTACATTAGAATTTTCATCACCCCATATGATGCAAGTCCCACATTACTCAATTCTTTGATTTTCCAAGTGTTTATGAGTTCTAATGCTCCTCCACTTGTTGTTTAGCTATGTGGGTCTATAGTGGGTCATGTTGCACTCTCTCCATGTTTCTCCAATTAAGGTCTTGACTTCCCTAATGGAGATGGTTGCATGTTGGCTCCTTAAATTAGGGTTTTGACTCCAACCCTAATTTGAGCCCAAATTAAGCCCACTTATGCATCTAATTTTTTTACATAAGAAAAATCCTAGTCTTATACAATTTTCTACTTCCATTTTATTTACTCCTACACATTTTTACAAGACTACTAAAAATAAGAAAATGATTTTGAAATTCTTGAAATATTGATTCTCCCTCCAAAAGACTTTATCTTCTCCCTTCATCTTAGCCAACGATGTGATTGTTGAATGGTCCTCCATCACTATTGTTTTTTTTTATATTATAGTTTTTTATAATTATTATATTAGAAGATTGACTATTGTTTTAAATATGGTTGATTACGAAGAATATGGTTATGAACTAGACTTTTTTGAACTGTTTGTGGATTGCAGGTATGGAATAACAAAAACAAAACAAAAAAGCAAACATTTAAATAATGCAATTGTTCCTGCTAGGGAGATGGGACCTAGAGAACTGTTGAAGTCTTCTTCTCCTTCCTTCGGTCGGGCAGGTGGTTGAGTGATGAACTGGGATCCTTCTCTTCCTTCTGCTTATCTTTCGG
>Ga0123342_1003443_pt1 | contig 25365 bp, 19 predicted proteins | sample Turbeawhitnodule_FD_89960 | JGI IMG/M metagenome (GOLD analysis project Ga0123342, IMG submission 89960) | Root nodule microbial communities of legume samples collected from Mexico - Turtle bean Mexico white nodule | ecosystem: Host-associated > Plants > Roots > Nodule | place: Mexico: Nepantla... | reverse complement strand
TTACATGAAATCATTTAAAGAAATGTTTATAAATTATTAGTCTAAATTGGTTATATTTCCATGAATTATGTTATGGATTTTCTTTGCACTAGCTTACCCTTGCTTTTCGTGTTGTGTTTGAACAACGATGGTTGTACTATGTACATGAGCAGATGACCATACAGGTGTAGGAGAGCCTTAGAGGTTTCAGAGTTTTATTTTAAGCTATGGATATGTAAATATTTGTATTTCTATAAATCATAATCATGTATTAGGAAGGTTTTGAAAAACTCCAAGTTTATATAGAATCTGGTAGAACTTTTATTGTAGTAGTTATATGTAAATTATGGGGTGTTACACTTTGCCATCTCTATCCGTGGATGTGGCCAAAATGTCAAAAAAGTTGGATAACTTTCTATTATATTGAAGCTTGCTTGGGGTTATGGCATTCTGTCATGTAAAAATGTACTAATATTATATCACTGAAGTTAAAAATATATAATAAAATCATAAGTAATATTATTAAGAGTGTGTAGGAAACAAGAAAAAAAACTCACACTATATGATAATTGAGGCCTCAAACTATATAAGTCATTTACTTTATGATTATGCAGGACAAAACATTATGTCATCAACATTGCCAACAAATCTGGAGGAAATCTATAAAAGAAAAAAAATATGTTAAACTTAATCTTTCATTCTAACAAAATGAAATAGTAGATAAATGAATTTATTGACAAAATTTATTTGTAATATATGAACTTAAATATTAAAAAGTTTATAACAATTCATATGTTCTTTCAATGTTTCTTTCTCGCATAACCCTCCTTCCTAGTTAAACAAAAAAAAATACATTCTAGTATCATTCTCATTTAACCCGTTTTCTAATTCATTTCTTCCTTACCATCCATGTCTTCACTCTTACTTCGTTCGAAGTTCCGATGAAGGTGCAATTCTTCACGTCTATCTCTTCAACTCTCGCATCCTCTCCATTGCATCCCAGGCTCCCAATGCTTTTCATTCACCAAACACATCACAAGGAATTTCACGTTAATTCAAATATAATAATAATCATGTGCAAATTTACTTGGACTGGGACTTACCTGATGTCGTGGCTAGGTCCACAGAAAATATCACTTATATTAACCAAAGAAGTACCCGAGTTTATGGCAATACAGTCATCACCTGTGATCAATATGTGTTAATTAATCAATGGAAAGTGATAACAAACAAACAAACAGTGATACAGGAATCAGGGTGGATTAATTACCAGTTTGAATGGTGGAACTATGTATAAAGATTAGGCTTGGCTAGTTATTATACAGGGTGTGTTATGCAGACTTTTTTAGTTTCTGTTTTTCTCGAGCCTTTTAAACTAGCTGGTGGTGGTTTTGTATAAGGGTTGGGACACTCCTGAAGTGTCCCCTTAATTTATTTAATTCTTTGCTGGTAAAAAAAATGTATAAAAATGTTGAATGATCCGGAAATATCTATCCAGTCCGTGTTTAGACTTTCCTCTGGTGTAATAATGTGAATCTGGGATATCTCTAGGCTATTGCACATATCTATGCTTATATGATTTCTGGGGTTGTTCTTGTGATTGATATAACTAAGTGTTACATCTTTACAGTTATGGAAATGAAGAGCCTGAACATGTTGAAGTTTATTAGTTTCCAGTTATATTTTGTTTGAATTCTGTATGAATAAAGATATGCATTTGAATAAATAGAGGTAAATCATTATTATCTCATGAACTTAACAACTACCAAGCTAGTTATCGAACATCAATCAACAAACCTTTAATAAACACATCATTCAAAACAATCTAGACATAACAAATCAACCAAAAACATTTATTTTACATCAACGCTAAAAATGCAACACAATAACAAATTAAACGCTCCCCCACATCACACACACACAAAACAACATACAACATTAGCAAATACAGAAAGTCAATCCAAAAAAAAATATTAAAAGCTGTAAAATGAGAAAATTCTCACATCTTCTTCATCTGTGCCTTTTCAGCATAATTTTTCTTGGCAATAATCTTTCCCTTGATACCAAGGGCCTGTTCCACACGAATTAAAATCCAATTAGATTCACAAAAATACAACCATATAACTCAAATTCCAAATTCCAAATAAAAAGAGGCAAAACCTTCTGAGTCATTGCGGAGCGCTTGTGAACTTTTCAAGCCTCTTTCTAGCGCTTGCGCTCAAAGTGATCAAGGCGGTAGCCATAGTCTCTTCGGTGATGCTCTATGTAATCCCCTTGGGGCTACGACTACACAAAAACAGAATCAGAAAATGCAAGCGAGGGATTTCGAAAAACGCGAAGAAAGTTTAACTGAAGTTAAAGAACGAACCATTGTTACGACGGTGACACGATTTTGGAATCGAAGAAAGGATGAACGAAGGATTTAGCTTCGCCCTAAACTACTTGTGCTAACGAGTAAAGGTTTATGGCTTCGGAGGCGATGAGATACAGAGTTGGGTACAAAAAAATTTTCACAAAGTGAGAAAGACTTTTTTTCAGGTTACATTTTCCAGATTATAATTTCAATTAAAATTATATGTTTATAAATATAATTATTATATATTTATTTTAATATATTTAAAATTAAATAAAAAAATATAAATGTTAATTTGGTGACAAAAATAAACAATTTCATTTAGCGACTAAAAGATAATCGGTAGTTAAAAATATAAAAAATATCCAGTCGCTAATTCGGTGGTAGAATTTAGCAAATTCTTTTAGCGACTGAAAAACATTGGTCGCTAACAAATAAATAGTTTCGGTCGTAAATATAATTATTTTTTTAATTTTATTTTGTACTTTCATCTTCGGTCATTGTTTCGGTCATAAAACTAACAAAAATCATCAACACTTCATTTGATCGCTATTTCGGTCACAAATTTGATACTAAGAGTGATCAGTGACTATTTCGGTCCCAAATAGCGACCACTATTTTTCGGTTGTTGAATTTGGTGACTAAATCGTTATTTTCTTGTAGTGACTATTCCCTGATAAGTTACCATATGTTGGAAAGTCATTGATTGTGCAACATAACATGATATGCAGCTTGAAAGTTTCATTAGCAAATCCGTCAAATACTTCAACACCCTGATCCCACATTAACTTCAAATCTTCAATTAAGGGACTTAGATAAACATCTATGTCATTCCTTGGCCGTTTTGGACCGAATATCATCATAGACAACATCATGTATTTTCGCTTCATGCATAATCCAAGAGGTAAGTTCTAAATAACTAGTAAAACAAACCATGAACTGTGATTTGTACTCATATTACCAAACAGATTCATTCCGTCTGTAGCTAAACCAAGTCAGATATTTCTTTATTCTTTACCAAACTCTGGAAACTCATCATCAAATTTCTTCCATTGAATAAAATCAGCTAGATGTCGGTACATGCCATCACATTTCCTCTCATCTGCATGCCATCTAAGATTCTTAGCATTGTTTGAGTTTGCAAACAAATGCTTCATCCTTGGAATGATGGGAAGATACCACATAACCTTCGTTGGGGGTCCATGCTTTTCTATCTCTTCAATAGTATCATCATCTTTTTGTTTCAACTTATAACGTGATAACCCACACCTCAGACAACTTTTCAACAATTCAATATCTTTCCTATATAATATACAATTATTAGGACATGCATGTATCATTTTATACTCCATACCCATTGGACAAATAATCTTTTTGGCCTCATAATTACGATTAGGTAGAGTATTTTCCTTTGGAAGCATATCCTTCAACAACTGAAGCAATTATGTGAAGCTTTTATCAATCTATCTATTTATTGTCTTAATCTTAACACTGCCGACAACCGTGTGAAGTTAGTTGATCCAGGATGCAGTGAAGTCTCTGCATCACTTGACATACTTCCATATCCATGCGCTTCTGCAAAAGACTCAGCTCCCACATCACGAATCATGTCCTCCAATCGATCATCTCTACATCATCATGTACTGCATCATCCATAGTGGACCCCACATATTTTTGAGTTACGAAAACATGTGGTAAATTTAATAATTCACCATGCCATGTCCAAGTTGTATAAGAACGAAGAAACCCATCACATAGAAGGTGCTTCCACATTATCTTAACATCCAATATCGTTCCATTCAAACAGTTAACGCACAGACACCTGATCTTTGCTCCATCATGACCACTATTATTCGCAGCAAATTGTATGAATTCTTCTACTCCTTTTTCGTACTCATCACTTATGTGAACATACTTAATCCAATTTCGATCCATTATATTCTCTAGTATTCATTCAAGTGTTTCTAATAAGTGTTCTATCTCACATGTTTGCCGAGGGTGGAACACCCCCAGACTCAAAACTAGGACGTATCAATTGTCGAGGGTCGAACACCCTCGGACTTAATACCAACACGATAATTCTATTCTAAACTAACAACTAACATAATATAAATTAATAATAAATACAAATTATAATAAATACTAAATAATAAAAATTTTAAAAAATGAAAATTATAATAAATAAACAAATAAACAAATTCATAACATTAAAAATAAAATAAAACACCAACCTTGTGCGTGAAGGCAACGTTGAGAGTGACACAGAAGCGGCAGCAACGACGGTGGCAGCGGACACGGCAGCAACGACGAAGAAATGAAATGTGAAGGCAATGAATAGTACTTACCAATGCAAGAAAACAAAAATAGTAAGAGAAACGAACGAACTTAACAATGGCACGAAAACAAGAAGAAGAAGTAGAGTTCAAACGAACTTACAATGGCACAAAAACAAGACAATGCAGCTCGCAGAAGAAGAGGGGAATAAGAGAGCAGGAACAACGAAAGAAGCGAAAGAAGAGGATGAAAGTATGAAAGCGTAAATGGCACGCTTCAGAGTTAGGGTAAAAATGATTTAAGAATGCAGCTATAGAAAAAGCCGCATTTGTAAATCAAAGCGCTTCATTTATGAATGTGGCTACTACAAATAACTGCATTCTTGAATGAACTTAATTACAAAAATGTCACCGCATTTTGAAAGACTGCGTCTAACGATAAAAATGCATTTAAAAAATAGTAGTTGTTTTAACATTTTGCACTAGTGTTAGAGGTACTTAGCAGTTTGAAAATCATTAATGAGAAGCTAGATATAATGTTAAGGTAGAAAGCAAGGGTGAATTGGACGAAGTTAGGTGATAAGAACTCTAAATTCTATCACTTTGTCATTAGATGAAGGAGAATGAGGAATGAGATTAAAGGGAAATGTTAATGGGATATGCTGATGAACCAATGTTGGTTAGGAATGATACAAATAAGGTATTCCAAAATAGGTTTGCATCAATTATGGACTATGGGGTAAGGCATGGGAATGTAGAGTTTAAAGCAATTGTTGTACACGAGAATGCAAGCTTAATAGAAAAAATCAGTGAGAGTTATGGCTCTAATGGGTTCAATTTTAATTTCCTCAAGAGTAATTGGGAAGCCTTGAAGGATACAAGCAGTATATTGTTGATGCGACAAGGAAATTCCCTCTAGGTAGTAATGCATCTTTCATTGCCCTTGTGTCCAAGGTTAAGGATCCGATAAAAATCGAACAGTACAGGCCAATATCTCTAGTGGGGTCAATGTATAAGATTATCGTGAAGATTCTATCTAATAGGCTAAAACTGGTTTTACCCTCAGTCATAGACTCTTCACAATTTGCTTTCCTAAAGGGTAGAAGGCTCCTTGATATTGATAGCTAATAAGGTTGTAGAGGATGTTAGGAGACAAAAGAAAAGTGCAGTGATTATTAAGGTGGGCCATGAGAAAGCGTATGATTTTGCACGTTGGGAGTGTCTATACTATATGATGGCGAGGCTTGGGTTTCAGGAGAAATGGATTTCTTGGATTAAGGGCTATTTGGAAGCATCCTCTTTTCCTTATAGTGGTTGAAGGTCTATCGGGGTTAGTTAGACAAGCATTGTAGAAAAACGTTTTTCAAGAACTTAGGATTGGGATGGAACAAGTGCAAGTAGATATTCTACAATTTGCAGATGATGCCCTCTTTGTCAGCGAGGCTACTCACCAAAATATTTTTACTGTCAAAACGTTCATTAGATGCTTTGAGCTAGTATCAGGGTTGAAGGTGAACTTCCATAAATCTTGCATTAAGGTTCTTGGGATCGACAGGGACATGGTGCATAGCTTTTCTCTCATTTTGAATTGCAATATTATGAGCATTCCATTCACATACCTATGTTTTCCTGTATGGGGGAATCCAAGGAAAAAATGGTTTTGCGAACCTTTAATTTCTAAAGTGAAGGTTAAACTTTCAAAGTGGAAAGAGAAACATCTATCCTTATTTGGGAGAATTTGTCTTATTAAATTAGTGCTGACATCAAAACCTCTATTCATCCTATCATTTTATGAAGCACATGTGTTGGTTTGCCAAAGGTTAACACAAATTTAGAGGAAATTGGGGGAGTGAAGACAAGAAAAATGCATGGATTAGTTGGGAGAAGATATGAAAACTGAAAGAGCAAGGAGGACTAGGTATAAAAGACATAACAAAGTTCAATAAGGCTTTAATAGCTATATGGAAATGGATGTTGGTATTAATCTCCAAGTATGGTAAGGAAAGTAGTAGGAATTATGGTACATGTTCAGTCAAACACCAATCTTGGTGGTAGAGAGATCTTGCTAAGGTAATTAAGGAGGACAATTGGTTTGACAAATAATATATCATGGAGTGTAGGGTCTGGAAATGTTATTAGGTTTTGGGAGGATAAATGGTAAGAGAACACCATAATCATACCATAATCATGCATAGATTTCCTCAATTGTAGTCTATATCAAAATGTTAATGTTAAAGAATACAAGAATTTGTGGTATATCAGAACTCTGGAATGGAATGGCTGCTAGCTTGGAAAAGAACAATTCTTGTGGGAAGCAACACAAAAGCCTAAACTGGTGAAGTGTATCAGTAGGGTCAATTTGAATATGAACTCTGATAAGTGGACATGGGTGGGGGAGCAGGATAGGATATTCACAATCAGCTCGACCTACTCCTATTTGCAATTAAACAACTTGAACCATTCCATCAAAGGTTTTCAGCATTTTTGGGCTATCAAAGACTTGACATATTCCAAGGCTTTGTCATGGAGAGTAATCCTGGGGAGAGTGACTACTAGAACAAACCTATTTAGAATAGGTGTTTCTTTAAATAGTAGGTTATATCTTATTTGTGTGAAATAGGATAAAACGGTTAACCATCTGTTTTGACATGTCTTCTGTTTGAGTTTTACTCTAAAAAATGAAACAAGTCGAATTCTGTAAATAAAAGGTAAAAGATTGTTTTTCTACCCTTTTAGTTTATTCTGACAAAAAACTCTAGCTAAACATAATTAATAATTTTTTTGAATAAGTATTTATTATTTGTAAAACCAATGAACTTTGTCCTTCAGAAACACTACTTTATTTAAAGAACATTCAAAACAACGAATCATGATAATAAAAGAATGTCTTATAAATTGTTTTTCAATTGAAAAATTAAAAATTAAAATACAAAAAATATTTAAATATAACGGACATATTTAAATACTTTTATAATAAATTTTAATTATATAAAGGGAATATTTATTAATACTTTATATACAGAATACAAAGTAAAGGGCCATGGAAGACATCAATTCGCAGAAAGGTAACTGAGGATGAACGCATTGAAGTGCAGATTGTTGCACACTCTTCGTGGTGATGTGCCCACAGAAGCATTGAAGAGAAGAGCGTTGGAATTGGAGAAGAAAAGGAAGATGAGGCAACCGAAAAGCAAGGACCAGTTTATCGTTACCGTTCCCGAATCCCTGTCGTACCTCGACACCGCCACCATGCCCATGGTCGTCGCCGTCGTCGGAATCGCTGTCCTAGCCAAACTTCTCATGATGGTACGTACGCCACCTTCCAACTTCACAATTTAAACTAATAAGTATATGAATGTGAGGGTTCTAGTGATCGATCTTGTTGCAAATCACGTGTTCGATGAAATGAAGTTGTGACTAATGGATGTAACCGGTGACAGTATGATGAATCTAAATCCCAAGAGTTGTTGGAGCGTAAGATAGAGAATGCTCCTGAAGGTCAAGGCAGCGTTAGAATGGTCACCCGAGAGGAGTGGGAGAAGTTTCGAGAAATCAGGCCCAGGACTCCGTTTGAGTCGACCTTTTCGCGTCCTAATTCCAGAATAAGAACTGGAGAACCATTGCGTATGGTAATCACTCTCCCCTTACTGTATTTTTTACTTTCTTTCTCTATATATGTGTTGGCTTTGTATTCGACGAGAACATGCTTTCTCCAAAGAAACTGATCTTGAATAGACAGCTATATAACTATGGTTGAAATTAACTTCTCTCAGACTCTTATTAGATTTGTGTACATAATCTATGAAATATTCTTCTTCGAACATGATTTGGGCAGTTATCACTTGCTTTGACGAGCATTTTCAATGCAAAATTTGAACAATTAGGGTGTGTTTGCAAAACTATTCAATCTCTGAATCCAACAATTTCTCACATACATGTTTAGTTTCTTGAAAATAGATAAATGTGTATTGAAACTCATTTCTCACTTTTTAAGAAACTAAACATGACTAAGGGTTTTTTTTGGGAGGGAGTAGGGGGAAGAGAAGAGAGGGAGATAATGAATTTTGTTGGTTTGTTTGGTAGAGTTTCACCTTAGTAATATGCAATGCATTTAATAAAATGCAAATTATCATAGTAAAACCATAATTTTGATTGGAAAACCTACTGTACCTGTAATATTAAATTATCATAGTAAAACCATTTTTGATTGGAAAACCTACTGTACCTGTAATATTATGGGATTCACTTTACTATTTTATCTCCCTATCTCTCTATTTTTATTAAATTACACAATTTTCAAAACATTTTCTTTTTATTTTTCAGCTATTTCTTTTCTCACCAAACAACTAAACATTCAATTTTATTTCTTAATTATTTCTCTTTTCTCAACTTATTTCCTCTATTTCTTTTTCAAAACCAAACAAATCATAAGAGAAATTGTTGGATTCACAGTCAATGGGACCTTGAATGGTTTTGCAGACACACTCTTCTTACCAATTTTCATTCCGTTGGTAGAATTGAACCTGAGTTTTTAAGTTGTTTTTAGTAAGTCCTCTTTTATCTCTCTACTCACGAGATCTTTATTTTGACTTGAAAAATTGTTTTTGTAATGCTAAGCAATGGTATTAGTTGCATTTTCTTACATACGCAACGTCTTTAAGAATTCATCATTTGTTCTAATGATATTTTAAATTGCTTAACTTTAAGAATCAGCATAAGTTATTGCATTGGAATTAGGAAACATTTAGAATTACAATCTGTTTAGATAACACAACAATCAATTCTATCGTATCATCCTATGAAAATCATGGTGATATACCATGGAAAAATAGAATGTATTTGCTATTTTACCTTCATCTTGAAAAATTAGTTGATAATTTCTCACTATGAACCTAATCCAAACACACTATGAGTGACTGAAATCCTCGTATGCTGTGCACAGGATGATGTAAAGGATTGGACAACTGATGTTCTCATGGATGCTCTTCACAGAGTAGATGAGTATGGTAAGCATGGTTCTAAGTAAGGTAACTAGTTCTCCGATTAACCTCAAATTACCCTTTGCTTTTTAATTCCAATGCTTAATATAAGATATTCCAGTACTATTTGTTGTCGTGATAACGATGAGATGGCTTCGAAACATTTTGCTACAGTTACCCACATCTTCACCAAGGAAAATTGTACTCTTTTGGCAAACATGAATTGCCGAATGGCTGGTATTCTGTTATATCTTTGGCCGAGTATGTTCTGTGTACTAAAAATATATAAGATAATTGCTGTGTACGCTTATCATAGCAGAAACTTTGATCGTAGCTAAATTATACAAGGTTAATATATATTTTCAAAATTTGTACCAAAACTTGTTGCAGATGCCGGTTCATTCATAGATATTACTTGGTTGTTTTGCATTGCTTTTATATTTGATTTCTGTTGTCTTATTTACTTCTCTCCCTGAACTCATAAGCAAAAGAATGATTATGTTTGGTGGACTTAAATATAAGTTTTATTTCCCTCTATTTAATGCTACTATTTCAAAAATATCTTTCGAGGTTTTACATTTTGTTTATGGGAGCAAAATTGAATGGGAAACTTCTTTGATAATATATTAAGTAACTCGTATTGGTGATGCCTAAGATAATGTTAAGCATAGCATTAATGTCAAGCATGCATTAATGTCAAAGCTTAAGACTATATATGATCCCAAAAATTGAAAAGTATTCATGAAGAACTAGAGAATCAATGATAAAGTTAGGTATGACAACCTATGTAGCACACTGACACGGACACGGACACGAAGATACGTATAATATCTAAAGTGTAGGATACGGGGACCTATGTAACACAGACACTGACACAGACATTGATATGAGACACGAATACGGATAGAGATACGTAAAATCTCTAAAATGTAGGATACGAGGACACAAATCTATATATTATATAATTATGAATTATATAAATTGACAATAAAGATTTATGTGCACAAGTATGTTCCAGATTATTTTTTGGAGCAAAAAGATGTTTTTCATGTCTGGTTCACAAGAATTTGTTTATTATTTTTATAATCATAATTACAATTTATATAATAAAGTTTGAATTTTTAGAAAATTAATGTATTTTTCCTTTTTAAAATTGTGTTGGAATCATACTAGAATTGTCAGAAATCTAACAAATACTTTTTGAATTTGACACTTCACGGATACGTATCCTACAGGTGTCATACGAGTGTTGGTGTCCGATAGGAGTATCGGACACCAACACGTCATTTAAGAGGAGTGTCCGAGCTTCATAGACGGGGACACAAATCTATATATTATATAATTATGAATTATATAAATTGACAATAAAGATTTATGTGCACAAGTATGTTCCAGATTAGTTTTTGGAGCAGAAAGATGTTTTTCATGACTGATTCAAAATGATTTGTTTCTTATTTTTATAATCATAATAAAAATTTATACAATAAGTTTAAGTTTTTAGAAAATTAATGTATTTTTTTCTTTTTAAAATTGTGTTAGAACCGTAATAGAATCGTCAGAAATCCAACAAATATTTTTTGAATTGGACATTTCACGAATATGTGTGTCCTACAAGTGTCATACGAGTGTCGGTGTTCGATATGAGTATCTGAAACCGATACACCATTTAAGAGAAGTATTTGAGTTTCATAGATGACAACACATAATATAAAATAAATCGATAACATAATAACTTTAAAAGCTAAAATAAAATAAAATAATGAGCATTGATAATCTTGTTAATAAAATAAAATTCCTAAATATGGTCTCGAGCCCTGGTCGTGGTATGTCTCTCTTACTTTTAAGGCTTTCTTAATTACTCCCTTATATTCATTCCCTTTTCACCTTTTTAGGAGAATAAAAATGGCTATAATAATACATAAAATATAATAAATATCCAGATAAAATTACGCATTCCAAATTAGAAACAACCGTATCAAGAAAAGGAAAAATTGAGAAATGGTAGACTATACCTTTATTTAAAACAAAAACCGACTGACTAAAACATGAACAATATCTGACACAATTACAGAAGTATAACAAAGGACAAGATAGTTTCAAGTGAGCCATTAGATTCACGCACAAACTGACCTATTTCAAGCAGTTTGTCCCAATGCAAAGAGAGCAGAGTTCTAGTGCCACAACCTAAGAGCAAATGTAAGGCATTCAAATGAAGAACATAAGGTTTTCCACATCGGGGTGCAACTTGTAACACCCTTCATCATTTAAATTAGAAACTGCCGAAGAAGATCGAGTAGTGGCAGAGCGAGCAGATTTGGTTTCATTCATTGCTTCATAGTACAACCGGCCTCTATATGCAGCTAGATCAGCATAGTACACTGGAGGAACTAAAGATACAGGTCCAGTGCACTTTGCAAAGGTAAAGCACATTTCGTATATGAGTTTCTGCAAATCATCAGATGTAAATTTGTGCTCATCCCATAACACATGATAGTGAGTGGGCTTGCTTGTACCCGATATCCCCTTGTGACTAAAAAGGTAGAAGTCAAATTCAAAAGGATGTACTACTTTTGTGTCCACAACTGTTCCAGGTAACACATTGAAATTTCGATCCTTCACAAAAAATCGAGTATGATGTCGCTTTTGTGCAACAATAAGAGTGATGGTTGGCGAGTGGTTTGAATCACGAAACACTGATTTCAAATCTTCCAACTCTTCCGTGAGAACCATATGAAATTGACTTTCGCTTACGCCATCTCGAAAGATAACAATTTTTTCTGGCCACACTTTGTTCAACCTATTGTAATATGAAACTAGTTCAAGGCAAATTCTCCCAAAATTCAAAATTTTCTCAACCCGATGACGTTGAGCACAAACACGCGCAGCATAGCGATTTGCAGCAGGCCAATTAACAGTGGCAACTACGGCAGCAATTGATGGGCTGTTGATGTCCCTGGAAGCTGGATGATTAACATCAGCTCCTATGAACATAACATGACCTTGGCCGTCAAAGTTTGGAAGCCTATTCATGAGCTCGACATTACTTCCTCCAACTTTGGCATTCATTTTGAGGGCAAGATTTGTAAGAAAGTGGTCCTTCGCATCATTAGCATGAGTACGTAAGCAGCATTGTGTCACTACCCCAACTTTGGTCTCAGCAATCCATTTGAGGCACTTGTAACCTGAATCTTTGTCGGCCATCACACAGAGAAGAATCTGCAGCCGTTGTTCACATTTTTGTTGAACCTGACAATCAATTTCTTTAAGTATTTCACACAGCGAATCGTATTTGCGAAGAATCGAGATAGAAAATTCTTCAGACCAAGCTGGCTTCCCCATTTCAATGCCGAGTAATCCGCATTTCCTACGAAGATTTTTAATGAACTGCTCGCTTTTAAATTGGCACTTGGAATCAGAAAAATAAAGAATGCCCCAACATTTAAGCGTCTTGCCTTCAACCATTGATCCTTCCTTTAGATTCCACTGAGGTTTCCCCACTTCCAGTGCCATACTAATAATCTCACCACTTCGATTAGCTATCTTCAATTCTGGGGGCTGAATTACACGTCCAGTCACTTTTGTCATGGAAGTGTGCACACGCATTCCAAAATTCTCAATAACACCACCACTGTCAAATGAGATTCTGTGAGGCCTTTGTTTCTAACAAATTCAGGTAGAAAAAAAAGATAGGGCAGATAAAGAGAATCATGGCAAAGTATATATATACACAAGGCGATAAAGTGGAAATTAAAAAGATTCTTGGATTATGAAGTTACTTGTTCTCCCATTACAAAAATTAAATCAGTACTCAAATAGTGCCATAACCATTACATTTCCTATTTTACCGCTGCACATTTAGAAAGCTTTCGTCAAATATAAATCAATTTGCATTTATGTAGCAAAAACACAATCAAGCCAACAAATATGGATAGAATGCACAGAACATTTGAGAATGTGTGCTTGTGTTCAAAGCTATGCAATCAATTTGGTGCAACTCCCTGGCATTTAATTAATTTCACCAATTTCAAAAATAACGTTGCTGAACAATCAAAGCGGGATGGAGAAACAAAAAAGAAAAAGAAACACCAAAGTACCAGAAACCGTCCATACTATTATACTAATAAAACCAAGTAATTTCTTGCAAGCAGCTTGTTCGATCAACAGTAACTGTAAGAACCAAGGAAAAGAAGCATCAAAAGTTCCAGAAAGCATAAATATTGAATAATAATATTTTGAATATTATATATGCCTAACAATGTAAAATATTTACTTACCGATCACAACAGTTGAGAAATTAGTAGACAGAAAAGAAGAAGAAAGTGACAACACAAATGATTTGCAAATGCAAAATTCATTGCAACAATTACTAACCAGGCATGCTCATGAAATTAAATTCCCTTACCCACAGGGTCCTTCCTCTGATTTCACTATAGTTCTTATTTTATTTCGCCTCTCTCCTGCAGGAGCCAGTGACATGCTTCTCAACAGACTGCCAGCATCTGTATTCAGTAAGTTACCTTTGGGGCATCTTTGATCCTTAACCAACACACACAACTCCATGGGTACATAATTCATCTTGTTGCCTCCAAAATCCAAGGCAGGAATGTCCTTGTGTTGAATCTCCACCTGATGCTTCCTGAAAAAGTAATCAATCAGACTACACTCCGGTTCTGGAATCCATCCATCAGTGTCCAAAACAGGGAATCTGATCTTGCTCGTAACCATGGGTGTCAACCTTGTTATAGTGTATTTCTGCTTCGTCCTCCGGTGGGTCACATTAACTTTCAACCCGACAAGTAAATCTTCAACTCTTTTCTTGAACTTGGGAAACATCCTCAAATTGAAGTTCTCAATCTGTTCGTGCAGAAACTTCAACACCGGTTTGTCCTCCCCAAAATACGATAAAACGGAATAGTCGAGGCACAAGGACAAGCCCTGAGAAGTGGGCTTAAGACTCTGCTGAAACCCTCCTGTTGCAATTATCCCTTTAGATTCTCTCGGACTTATGGGATGGTCCTTGGGGAAGAAGCAGCACCCAACCATATCACACTGCTTCGCGGGATTCTCCTTCGCTACCAAATCCAAGCCCTGTAAAACATCTCTAGGAATCGAAAGAACCTTTCCACTCAAGTAATCTCTCAACTTGCGGAGTTCAAGCACCTTCACAAGTGTAAGAGTTACGGAATACCAAACCATTCTTCTTGCGTCCCCACCTTTCACCACCTCCACATCGAAGGTTCCTTCCGTCAACCGCTCCGCGCTGAACATGTTCTTTTCGCCGTCGTACGCCGAACTCGGGAACGCGTGATCGGAAAACAGCTTATCCCGAATCAGCAACAGATGAAACTTGGAAATCTTCTGAGGCCGATTGTTCATGGGTGGAGCCTTGGCCTTCACGTCCACATCGTAGTGGAATATCACTCTCTTTTCATCGAACACAACATGGAAATGGTTCACCTCAAGCGCGTTTCTTTGAGCTGCCATTGTTCCCCCTTTGTCAGGCCTATGCATTGGTCTGATACTCTCTGCTTTCTGCTCTGATATCTTCAAAGCTCCAACTTCTGTAAAATATTTAAAATATAAAGTCAACTCTTACTATCATTTATCATAAAGATTGATGCATTTTTAAGCTATAAATATAGTAAGAGTGGCGCGCTCAATACCTGGATTTTGAATAGTCTGTTTTTCAGTTTCAGTTTCAGTTTGAGGTTGAGAACCGTGAGGTTCTGAAGATTCACCAGCGGAAGAAGGGTTTACCTTCGGTTGCCACCGGGCTTGTGGTTGTGGTTGGGAAGTAGACCTTTGTTCATTGCCACTACTTTGCTGAGGACGTTGGTAAAACCTTCCTCTACGGCCACTGTAACTGTCACCTCCGCCGTAACTGCTACGACCAGCACTGCCGTATCGGTCACGGGAATTGTAGCGGCCAGCATTGCCGTCAGCGCCACTATAACTGCCACTGCCACGGTCACCATAACTGCCTCTGCCTCTTTCCATTGTAATTGGAGAAATCGGGAGCGAAATAACTAACTGAAGAAAATTAAATTAAGTAAAGAAAAAAGTTCTGAAGTAAAACACTAACAGACACAGGAACAGAATGGGAAGGGTGTATTTATAGAGGGGTTAGAGGAATTACGAGAATTTCCTTGAGTTGGGTTTAAGTTTGTAAGCGGACAGACCGAAGAGAAGTTTTGTAGGAGATTAGAAAAAGGTGTGAGGACGTGGCGGAGTTATTGAGGGGTTATTTTGTCGTCATTGCTCTAACTAACTTCATTCTCATGTTTGAGTTTCTTTTGACTGATATCTCGATACTGTTTCTTAAATTCGATTGTTGGAATTCTTTTCTCAAATAAACCATAATAAAGTAAAGTTACTGTTTTTATCGGTCCAATCTGATATTTTTTCTCACCATCCCCATAGTGTATGAGACAAATGGATGCATTTCGATTAGGGTCATATTCTATGGTTACGATTCTACCATATATGTTTTTTTTCATTCCGTCGAAAATCAATTTGACGGTATAGACGCTTATGACCTCCCCCTCTATGTCCTGCGGTAATTATTCCTCTAGCATTACAGCCTTTACCACAACGATGTTGTCCATAGATCAAATGATTTCGTGGATTGGATTTTACTTGACTGTCTACGGCTCCATCGCTAGTTGACTCTAGTGATCAGCTTTAACTCTGGTTTGTCTTTTTTGAAATCTGTTCTACGCCTTATTATACTGGAACGTGCCTCCGTTGAAACAGATGGGTCCTACCTATTGACCACATTCTGATGATTAAGTTAGTAAGAGCTTACTAAAATTTAAGAAGTATTCAATTTCAAACTCAGAAACAACATACCATTACCTGGGGTCTCAAACCCCTTTAATAGCTTATCTCTTGTAACAACTTTCTCTCATGAGAATTTAATCTTAACTGAAAGCATACGTAACAGGAAAACATTCTGTTTATGGGCACCTTTTCTCGAGGTGTTACAACAGAAAGGAATCTTATCTCTAAGGAGAACATAAAATAGTAACAGAACAACCACCTACCAACAGGGCACCATCTTAGGTGCCAACAATAGGGAGATATTCTGCTTACGTGGGCACCCTACTCATGGTGCAACGTTATCCTTTACCATGCATGCAATTTAACCACTATGTGTCCTAGAACACACATACTCAGGTTAAAAGAAACATTTACTTGACCTAGACAACACATGTACTATACGTACTCCTAGGTTCAAAAATACACTTTACTAGTAGCCTTATACTAACATACAAAAAGGTTATTTTAATTAGCCTCAATGGGCTTACAAACAAAAATGGACCTAACACATGACCCACTTTATAGGCCCAACAACCGAGCTAACCTGCCTACTTCATGCACCACCACTGAGCGGTCTGTCCAGTACACAAGCCCCCCAGGCTTGAGTCGAGTTTGCCTAAGTGAATAGGCTTTTCGAGTGCTCTGGCGACTTACGTGGCAGTCTCGCAGTGAATAGGTGTGGCACGGCGCACGAAGCGTTTCTGAGGTGACATTTCACCATACTGAATCATAGACGCACACGTGGCATCCTCATCAACAGTGGAAAGGCGTTGACGCTTTCCATTCCCATAATCGTTTAAGTTAACATTCAAAAACCTACTACCATTCACTATTCCATTTCTCTAACCTTTGCAAACCTTTTGCACTTTCCACACTCTCACCGCACCTCCTTCACGAACCCAGGAAACTCCATCGTGTTCAATCGCTTTCTGAAACAAGGTACTTCCTTTCACTCAACTCATTACTCTGCATTTGCATCACTACCTGATTAGAGCATTCGTTATGATCACATTGTCAGAGTTGGGATTCCTCTGGATTTACCCTTTCCGACCCATGTTAATTGTTATATCTGCTAGTTACATTGCTTGCATCTAGGACATATCTTCATTTATGACTGTATCTGCATCTAGGACATATCTTCAACCCTTTTGGATGGGTTCCCCTTGTATTGGACCGAAATACCACGTTTCCAAGGTGCTCGACGCTTGGAAGATCTGCCACCTCCAGATCAAGAAGACTGCAAATTTCTCACAAGCCTTAACGTGATCTTTGACACCGCCTTCCTCCTAGAAAAAGTGTTCTCCCCCAAAGTCTTAAAGACTTACACTGGTAATCTTCATTCTCTACTCTTGATAGTACTAACTTTACCATTGTTACTGATTGCTTCCCATTCTCTTTCGCATATAGCATGTTGGCCAGAATTGACAAGAAAGTTTTGGCAGAGAGGGCCAAAAAGATGAGGGCAGCCACTCAAGCGCCTCAAGACCTTAAACTCAAAGCTCCAGTCACAGTCATTCGAGCCCCTAGCAAGGATGATGAAGAGACCACTTCTGGGTTGGTCTTTAAGAGGAAAAGGAAAACCATTGTTGCCCCTACCGAGCATTCCCACTCAGACGGGCGTGCCCCTTCCAACTGCGCTTCCTCAGCAAGTCCAACCTCGCCACTTGACATGATAGTGGTGCAAGAGGACGAGGGCACGAGCTTGAAAAAGGAAGGATTATGGGACCAAGACCCGGACGTCCCCTCCTTTCTCGAGAAGGCCCTCCTGCCCAACAAGGCAAATGAGAAGCTTATGAGCCTCAAGGAGGATCACTTAGTACAAAAAACCATGAGACAACTAAGGTAAGCCCTTGCTGTGAGCTTCTTGGTTGCCACCAAGTTGAAAGATTGGAAAGGTTCGGCGAACCAAAAGGATCATGAGATTGTTGAGCTTCATAAGCAAGCAGAGAATCTTTAAGAACTCTAGCAATCAAAACTCCTGCACCAAGAGATGGTGAACCTTCAGGGGGAACTTCAGCAGTCAAAACTCTTACACCAAGAAGCTGAAGCCCTCCTGACTAAGAAGACCAATGAGGCTACAAACTTATCCGAGGAGAGCTACCCCGCAGGTTGCTCGAACTTGGGTGATCGCCATCTCGACGGACTACCTCGACTTCTTAGACAATCTTAGTTTCATCATTCATCTGCAGAGCGCCTAAGATCGGGTGGTCCCACCAATACCGAGGTAGGTCATATTACCTGCCTATAGATGACCAATTTTCTCACAGAGCGCCTACTCGGGTAATCTCACCGAGGGAGGTCGTCTTACCTCCTTTCAGCCAAACAACTTTACTTATGGTTAATCGAGCTTCAGAGCGTTTGAACTCAGAATCTTATCGAGAAAAGGTCGCCTCATCTGAACCACAATGAACTTCAAAATGCATAGACTTGGAATCTTACCAAGAAAAGGTTGCCACACCAGGCACTAGACAATTAGTTATACACACATTGCGCTTACTCAGGTAATCTCACCGGCAAGTTGTCTTATCATGTGCTAACAAACAAACAATTCTAATGCACCATTTTTTAAGAACAATTTTTCCATTGGGTGACCTCGTTAAAAAACCCTCATAGAGTGTCCCATTAATTTCTACATCGTTCACAAAGAAAGAAAACTATCTTAACTGATATAAAATTTAAGGTTCGCCCTATTCCATGTTCGAGGTATAACTCTCCCCTCGAGGGTTTCAAGCCTGTAGGCTCCATTCCCGTGAACCTCCACCACACGGAATGAGCCAGTCCATTTTGAAGACACCTTATTCTCTAGTTGATAGGGGTGAGCCTTTCGCATCACCAAATCGGCAACTCGGAACTGACGAGGCTTCAACTTGGTTTTTTGCTTCAGCTCCACCCTTCTCTTCAAAGCTTCAGAATTAACGCGAGCCTGTTCGCGCACTTCATCTAGCAGATCCAGGTTCACCTTCCTTCCTTCATTAGACTCTTCTATAACGAAGTTCTGGAACCGAGGAGAGATCCCTTGGATCTCTACTAGTATCATGGCGTCTGACCCATATACCAGACTGAAGGGCGTCTCCTTAGTTGTTGACTGAGGAGTAGTGTGATAAGCCCACAAAATTTGAGGAACCTATTCTAACGGAGTTCCCTTGACCTTCTCCAACCTCCTCTTCAACCCTCTGAGTAAGACCCTGTTTGGCCATTCATCTAAGGGTGCTCCACCGAGGAAAATACCTGCTTGATGTCAAGCTTCGTGCAAAGCTTGCATAACTGCTGACTTGCGAACTGGGTTCCATTATTGGACACCAATTGTCTAGGGATCCCAAAACGACATACAATGTTCTTCCACACAAAATGTTGTACCTTGTGGGCAGTTATCTGCGCGATTGGCTCGGCCTCAATCCACTTTGTGAAGTACTCAATGGCCACCACGAGGTACTTCATCTGACGAATTGCCAGAGGGAAAGGTCCCAAGATGTCGATTCCCCAGGTATGGAAAGGTCATAGGCTATATATTGATCGCAACTCTTTAGGTGGTGCATGATGCCAATCAACATGCTTCTGACACTGTTCGCATCGTTGTGCATGTCTCATACAATCCTCTTTCATGGTCGACCAATAATACCCAGCTTGAACGACCTTTAATGAGAGAGCTCTTCCTCCCACATGACTCCCACAAATGCCTTCCTGGAACTCTGCCATGATGCGGGTACACTGATCCCCACTTATGCAAGTGAGGATGGAGTGGGTATAACCATGACGAAACAACTTTCCATCTACAAGGGTATACTTCCCCGCATTCCTCTTAATCGCCTTTGCCTCTGTAGGTTCTGCAGGGAGCAAACCATCAGCTAGGTAGCGTTGGTACGGAGTTATCCAGGTCTCCACAACGTTGACCTGCAAAACCTCCAAAGGATCGTCCTCCACCACGTCATAGGTGGTTATCCTGGGCACTTCCAAGGTCTCCTGTGTCAACAACCGGTGCCTCTTTCCTTGTTCCGAGCTCACCCCCAAGACTTCCACGTGGTTGACCTCTTTTAGCCCCTCTGTTGTGGTCCTAGGCGACTTCAAGATCTCTTGAATGACTGACCGTTTCCGACCTCTTCCCCGAGCTTGCCAACTTGGATAGAAAGTATGCTCGGGAGATCTATTCCCTTGGGACATGCACTAGCTCGAACATGGACAAAGCTGCTTTCAGAAACACAACATACCTAAGGTACGAGGCCAACGGATCTTTAGCCTGGTACTCACCTGTGACCTACCCAGTAACCAACAATGAGTCACTCTTCATTAACAAGCTTCGAGCACCCATCTCCTTGGCCAACAACATCCCATCTATCAAGGCTTCGTATTCAGCTTGCTTGTTGCTGGATTTGAAGGCGAATCCCAGGGTCTGCTTGATTAGCAACCCACTCGGTCCTTCTAGAATGACCCTAACATCACTCCCTTGTTGGTTAGAAGATCCGTCCACTGAAAGGACCCATTGGAAGTCATTAGGATCAGGTTGGGGATCCTCAGATGACAATTCTTCCATAAAATCAACATACATCTGACCCATCATACTGCACATCATACTCGAACAACTCGACTGCCCAGCGAACCATCTGACTTGCTATGTCAAGCTTCTGAAGGACCTTTTGGATGGGCAGATCAGTCATCACTATTATTGTAAAACTCTAGCACTATGGCAGAGCCGTCAAGCTGTGAACACTACCACCAAAGCGGCCTTTTCAATAGCCTGATATCGCGTTTCTAATCCTTGCAGCACCTTGCTCACAAAGTAGACAGGCTTTTGGACCCTGTCTTGCTCTTGCACAATGATCGAGCTAATTGCTCGATCCGTGACTGCAAAATAAAGATGAAAGGGAGTACATGGCAACGATTTACAAAGGACAGATGGGTTGGCAAGTACAACTTCAACTTGATGAAGGCCTCTTCACACTCGTGAGTCCACACAAAACGGTTATTCCTCTTCAAACATTGAAAATAAGGGTACCCCTTATCTCCACTAGCTGACAAGAATCGAGATAAGGCAGCCATCCATCCAGTCAACTACTGGACCTCCTTCACACTGACAGGGCTCTTCATTCCTATGATTGTTGTGCACTTGTCTGAGTTTGCTTCTATACCCCATTCAGTGAGCAAAAACCCAAGGAACTTCCTTGCTTCCACCCCAAACACACACTTTTCTGGGTTCAGCTTCTAGTTGTACTTTGCTATTGTGGTGAATAGCTCTTCCAAATCAGCAATGTGCCGATCCTTCTCTTCTGACGTGACAACCATGTTGTCCACATATACCTGCACATCAACCTTTGATAGGTGGCCTCAACATTCTTGAGGCCAAAGGGCATGACCTTATAGTAGTAGCTAGAGAGATCGATTATGAAGGCAGTCTTACTCTCATGTCAGGGGTGCATACAAATCTGATTGTACCCCGAGAACGCATCTAGGAAACTTAGCAGTCCATAACCTGAGGCACTGTCCACCAAGGAATCTATGCTCGACAACGAATAAGAGTCCTTGGGATAGGCCTTATTCAGGTTAGTGAAGTCGACACACATCCTCCACTTCCCATTAGCCTTTTGCACCAATACCGCATTAGCCAACCACTTAGGATATTGAATCTCCCTTATGTGGTGAGCATTCAGAAGCTTATGCGTTTCTTCTCTGATGATCAAACGCCTCTCCTCATTAAATTTCCTCCTTCTTTGAACTACCGGTCTGACCTTCTTATCCATAGTGAGCCTATGACATAAGAAGTATGGGTCTATCCTGAGCATGTCCAGGGATGACCAAGCGAAAACATCCATGTGCTTCGATATTACCTCAACTATTTTGTCTTGCAACTCCTGACATATTGACGTGCCGAGCTTGAACTTCATGCCTCCTATTTCCTTTTCCTGAACCTCACCAACAGTTCCAGGTCGCCTCTTACTGGCGACTTCAGCTTGCATAAGCTCCTTTGGCTCTCCCTTCTGAACAATGATTGAGTACGTTCCCCTTCTACTCTTCAGGTTACTCTCGTAGCACTTCCTTGCCGTCTTCTGATCATACTTGATGGTGATCACCCATCCATCAAGGGAAGACAACTTCATCTTCACGTGCCTCGTTGAGGACACTGTACCCAACCTGTTCAAAGAGGGTCTCCCAAAAGAAAATTGTAAGTTGTGGAAGCATTAACTAAAATATACTTGACATTAATCATTTGAGCTAAGGTGCCATCCGAAAAGGTCGTCCTTAGCTCGACATATCCACGCACTTCCACCCGGTCTCCCGCAAAACAAAATAAGCAACCATCGTACGACTTTAACTGGTCAGGAGACAAATACAAACCATTGAAAGTCAACCAGAACATCATGTCAGCTAAGCTCCCCTGGTCGATGAGAACTCCGTGTAGTCTTCTTCCAACGGTGACAAAAGATATCACTACTGGATCATCTTCATGACGGACCACATCCTCTAAGTCAGAGCTAGTAAAGTAGATGGTGGGCTCTAGTGAATGGTCAGGTCTCCTCGCCTCGACTGCCATCACTTCTCTCGCGTATCTCTTACGCTTAGAGGCAGTGCATCCTCCTCCCGAGATGGTGTTCAACTTGCCATGCACTGGTACCTCATGCGCTTGGTCCCTGGGAGCAACCTCTTCCTTCGACCTTTCCTGGTCCCCTTCTAGATACTCCTTCAAGAATCCGTCCTTCACCAAACCTGCCAATTAATAACCCAGAGCTATACATCGCTTCACGTCGTGCCCAAATCCCTTATGGAATTCGCACCAAGCATCCTTTTGTGGCCCTAGATTCCTGTCAGACTTCTGGGGAACTTCTGTTTTTCCACGACCCTTGGTATGCTCAGCAATTCCTTGTAGGACATTCGAAAGTTGGGTAAAAATGCCAAATCTTCTTGAGCCTTCGCCTTGAACACGTTCTTCTTCTTTGGGTATGGTGCACGCCTCACGTCCGTCCCCTTCTTGGTCGTGGTTGAATTTTTAATATTGAAAATATTATTATGATTTTTATAGTAGTATAATTTTAAAATGATAATAATAATAATAATATAAATGTATACACTTGGTTATTTTATAAATATTTAGGTGATTAAAACATAATATTATAAATATAAATATTAGATTAAAAAGAAAATTTAAGGATTATACCAAATTGTAAAATTAATTTAGTGAGATATCTATTAAGATTTTAATTAATTAAAAAAAAATTACAAGTACGTAATCATCATATCATATCTTAGTCTTTATTGTGTTGTTCAGTACCATAACGAGGACGACGTCGATTACATGTCGAGTTTCTTCATAGTGATTGTTCTTAGAGAATTGGTTATTCTTCGGGCAGGGATTTTAGTTGGTACCAGGATGAAAAATCTCATATAGATTTTGTGCACGGTTATATTGGTATGTTCTATAGTTTAGAAATGGAATACTAGAATTGTCAACTTCAATATTAAAATTCCCCGAGTAAAGGATTGCATTTAAGCATTGGCCAAAACTGATGTTCTAACATTTGGAGCAAATAAATTTTACAACAGATCATCAAAACTTGATGCAAATGAGTTTCTTCTACCATTCACAGTCGACTGTGGTGGAGGCGTCATGTACTTAAGAGTTACGCATAGATATTCTTAAGGAACCAGATAAGATTGAGTAGAGGAGGTACATGTTTTGAATGTGGGTGATGGGGTTTGACTACTATGTTGGTTTCTTGGATCTTGAAGTAGCTTCATACAATAAATAAATGGAATGTGTTATGTATAATTTCATGTAATCTCGTGTGTGGAACAACGATTCTTGTATCATTTGACAATTGGACTTCCCTATAGGCTCGAGTTGATGCTAATCTCAAAATCTTGACATGGAGCCCATACAAACTGCAATAAAATGACATTTTCTTATGAATATTGTTCTTGCTAAGATAAGGTCAATGGAATTTTGAGATGGCCATTGGATCGTATCCTTACAAGCTTCGTGGATTGACTCCAAGTGAATGAGGGGGTTCCACACGCAGAAGATTCTCCGAAGCTCAAGTCAGTAAGAGCATAAAATTTAGTGTATAAAGTGAGTATAGTGTAAAGTATGAGTTGAGTTTACTCCTTGAGAGTGTTGGTCTATTTATAAGTCTTCATGGGCCAGGATTATTGGTATTGGTTTTTCTATGGCTTTTATGAGGCTTATATTTAGTCTTAATGATTGTATCATGTCCCATAATGTGAGCATAATATAATAAAACCAGAGTATTTTTGTAATATAATCAGGATATTGTATTATTGAACCTAACATATTAATGGAGTTGGGATATTGCGGATATGACCAAAAATATTACATGATAAAATCAGTGTATTTAAAGAAATTGGAATATTGTGCCCTAAAATCAAATAAAGAGGTATTATATTAATTGTGTTGATAAGATTGATTAACTTAATATATTTGTATACATTAATGTTATTACATGGTGACAATTTTGTGGGGGTTTTTAAATAAGAATCCCCAAATATCTTGGTTAATTTTTGGGGGTCTCTGTTTAGAAAATAATTGCGCATATCTCGAGAGTTTCATCTTTATTTTACTTCGTTAGGAGCCTTATGGTGATTTAGGTCGAATTGGAGTACAACTGATTTGTAGCATTGGGTTTTACCAATATTAGTTAAAAATTTTAAGCACATAATGTAAGAATTGATGGCTTAAACAAGAGGGGGGGTGAATTGTCTGTCAAAGATTTTCGAAAAGATTGATTAAGAATTAACCTTTATCAAACAATCACATATAAGCAATTAAGGAACCTTTTCTAATGGAGATCAAGTTAGAGAGGATTTCACTAATGGAGGAAGAGGCCATCCACCAAAGAATTTAAAGTTCTTCCTTCTAGTCTTCTAAAAAATTAAAGAAGAATTAAATAAAGAGAGGACCAAGCCTAAAGCCAACAAGAAGACTACAAGCATTCAAGAATGGGCTCCAATTAATATC
>Ga0123342_1003442_pt1 | contig 25371 bp, 15 predicted proteins | sample Turbeawhitnodule_FD_89960 | JGI IMG/M metagenome (GOLD analysis project Ga0123342, IMG submission 89960) | Root nodule microbial communities of legume samples collected from Mexico - Turtle bean Mexico white nodule | ecosystem: Host-associated > Plants > Roots > Nodule | place: Mexico: Nepantla... | reverse complement strand
TGCGGGCTAATGCGGGGCGGGCTAATGCGGGTTAGCGGGTTGAAAAGGTCATCCCGCCCCGCGTTTTTTACCTGCGGGCCGCGGGCCGGCCCGCACGGCCCGCCCCGCTTTGCCATCCCTAATAAAATTTATCTCATATTAGAATCTTTATACATTTATAGAGATCCAAGTGTAATCTTTGTATCGTAAGTGTGATTTTCTTGGAGTTTGGTATATATTCTTAAAAGGTACAAGGAAATGAGGAAAAACAAAACAAAAATATATATAAGATAAGGACATGCTCCAAGTAATTTTGATAAGGGGATAAATTTTTATCGATTTGTTAGTTTTTATAAAATATTTGTTTCAAAAGTCACCATTATAATCTCCCCTTGAATGAAGTTATGAAGAAAAATACCAGTTATAAATAATAAAAAGATGTGAAAATCAAAAGAGAAAAAACCAAATTATATGAATCAATTTATCAATTATTCAATCTTTTTCAAATCTCAACATAAAAACCACAGATCTCACATGGATCTACACATCTAGGATATTCAACAAAGAGAATAACAATTGACACCTTCCAAAAGACCTGTATTAAGTAAGTCCTACCAGAGACTAACATCTTATCCAAATATTACCATCGAATCCAACAAAAAGGATAAAGTATACGTAAGTTCAATACAATCCAAGTCGTGCATTTCATATGTCATGATGTGCATAAACTCTTCCATCAACTTCTCACCACCTAATATCTTAGTTTATGTGACTTAGATCATCAGTGAAGCTCAGGGATCTCTGTTACCACATAGACATCAATACTTAATACACAAACATCAGTCCATGTTCAGATAAATTGAAATTTGGGACCATGTCCCCTCCATGTTCAGATCTTCTATCCTAGGATACTATTAAAAATTAAAGTTAGTTTCTCTTACTTTAATTGTTTGCTTTCTAAGCAACCTGGATAAGTTTTAAAATACAAGGGCCTAATGTAAGTTATCCAAATGGAATAAAAATTCAGTATATAATAGAATAAGTTGAAAAGATTAATTTTTTAAATGACTCCAATAAAATATCTTTAAAATAAAAATGAACTTACTCTAATTGAAAATTTAATTGAGTTAAAATATACCGAATTTTCAACTACACTATGACGTACGTGATAAGATTTTTAAATAAACGAAGTATGGAAGAAAAGATGAAAAAAAGAGAGAAAAAAAATAGAAAGAGAAAGTGAGTTAGGAAAAAGAAAAAAAAAATGAACATTGGGGACGCTATTTCCTTTTGTTTTCTATGGTTGTTACACCGATACTTTGATACCTATAAATTTTTCCAAAAATATAAATTACATTCCATTTACATCTAAAAATATTATTATTTTACTATCATAATTTTTTATTATAAAAGTAATTGTAGGGCAGATATATTGTTTCAACAGTGGTGTGAAAAGAGTATTGTCCTTGTTTCAGTGGTCAGCAATTATGATGAAGGTATAGTGAATCTCATTCTGAACTCTCTTGTCCACTATCTTGTGCAAACCACATGCTCCATAAGGTGTTCAAATGAAAAATGTTTTAGCTTTTACGTGAAAAGAAAAATGAATGGTTGGTGTCAACTTCTTCCTCATTCATTTCCATTTCTCCAAGTTAGATGGATCTGTAATAACATACCAATGCCAAATTGTCTGCCATTTTAATGAAACATTAGATACGCATACAATATTTTTATTGCTAGTACCCAACAACATCGGAATATACATAAAATAAAGTTAGAACGTTTAAGCATAAGCACACGATGCTTGGATTCAAATCATCTCTATTCTCACAACCAACCAAGTAAAAACATATATATGATCATAGATTCAATAATTTCATTGATAAATATATCACTATGCTTTTAGAATTTTTTTATAAATGTGTAGTTTATCTATCTATGTTTATTAACATATGAATTTTTATCTAATTTTTCTATAAATATATATATATTTTAATAATATTTTTTTATGTGATAATATATTGTTGTTATATCTAATATAATTTTTTTTATAAAAAATATATTTTATAATACATAATTAAATATAAATTTTATTTTTAAATTAATATTATAAAATTAATTTAAAATTTATTAAATTGCTATTGAATAACTTATAAATATATAACCTTTCCATAAATTTAAATAAGGAATGTATGTGTAATATATAAATAAATACAAAAAAATTAATCTTATAAAAAAATAAGTAGAATTCTTTAATACATATACATATGCATTATTATACATATACATTTGCATTATTGGATCCATGCCAACATAAAGAAAAAAGCAAAATTACTGATCACTAGTAATTAACTTCTGACACATATCATGATGATGTTAGTTTGATACATTCTTGGTTTAATACATTATCATATTGTAGTTTATTTTCATTCTTATTTGGAGTTAGTAGAAGTTGAGACATTGGTGATGTAGTTTTGGGGAACAAGTGCAGCTTTCTCCACATGCAATGAATGAATGCATGAGTTTGAAAGTGGAATCCATTAAACTATTGCACATGGATTTGTTTCATGTTTGGCTGCTTCAGGTAAAGAAAACTACATCACCCTGCCCCTCATGGCCCTGCAATTTTTCTGTCACTCACACTGCCATATGCATATAACTCTTCTGAATTCAAAAACGAATTCTATTTCTTTCATTGATTTGTGCTATCGTCCAAGCCAGAATCTACAACAAATTGAAAACGACCCTTTTCTCTTCATCTAAAACTTACTTGTCATACACGCTTCCCATTTGCCTTTGAACTCCTCTTCATTTCTCACTTTACCTCTTTATCATTAAAACCATCACATGTTATATCATGTTTCTGTCAAATCAATTGCTTCAATCATGTCATGATAGCGTGTTTTATATTACAAATAAATGAAACAAAACAAAGCAATATGATGTTACATTAATTGTGAAACGGAATACCATGTTTGTGATATATGTTTCACAGAACCCGTTTCAATTTGTCCACTGACATGTATATAAAAATTACCCAGTCAATGCCTAGTTTAACTTTTGAAATTATATTTTGTTTACTGATTCCTATAAAAAAACTTAAAATGTCACTGATTTTTTAGAATCTTGTATTAGTCCCGAATTCTGTTTATTTTAGCTAATTAATTTTGGGCTGAGCTTTTCTCGCCAAGTTCGTTCAGAACAAAAATGAAATCTTCAAAATAAAAGTCATGAATTTATTTAACTTTTAAAACTTTATGTATTATTACAGCATCAAAGTGTGACTAAAAAGTTACAAAAATTACTCGGTAAGATTAAATATGAAAGCAAGTGAAACATTAAAATATAACTTGATACCTCTCATCAAAACACTTCTTTACAAAAGATTTGTTCAATTATTTTGTTTTATTTGAAGGGGAGAAACGAAGAAAGTTTGCTATCAGTAACACCATGTTTGATTTGTTATAACTTTAATTGAATACAAAAGTAATACTTTTAGTGAAACGCTGAAGAAGAAATTCATCACACTGAAAACAATTTAAAAAATGTAAAACTTTATATAACCAATAGATCAGAATACATCACTAGTTCTCGTTCTATTCCAAAACTAAAGCAAATTCATCATATGCAACGAAAAAAAGAAAGAAAAAGACACATAAGCGAATCAAGGTCTTCTCTTCGCAAAGAGAGAACAGAGCATATCAGCATCATCAATATTCCAAACCTAGTAAGATTAATTGACCACTCAAGGTTCCGTTAAGCCATCAAACGCTGATTAATCTAGACAGTTTAAATCTTTAATCCCAATTTTTTATTAATTAGTTAATTAATTATTTGGTTGAGATGAGTTGTGGAAACTTTTGGCCAAAAGCGTGGCGCGCAATTCAGCGACATCAACCTCGTTGATGTTCTCGGGTTTGTAGTAGCCAGAGACAGGATCTGGAACCCAGGAAACCTTGTACGGAGACACGCCTTTGTCTTCCCCTGACGTTGGTGCAATCTTATTGCTTAAGGAAACCACTCCTCCCTTTGCTGGGTTCTGTGATGCCACAGCGTACCCACGTCTGTTTCAAAACCATACACTAACTCACTACCCAACAATTCCAAATAATAATGATCGTAAAAGCAAAGATGAAATTAAAGATTGGGAAAGAATTAGGTTATACCTGGTGAGAGCGTTGGATAATCCATGGAGGAAGAAAGAAGAGAAAGTTTTGACGTTGGTGAAAGAAGGAGCCATTGGTGATTGAAACAGAGTATCAGCGATGAGTCGTTCTCTGAGTTTGTAATTTGAGTTGTGAAGAAGAAGAAGGGGTGGTGGGTCATTATATAAGGCAGAGAGTGTGGGCCAGTCAAGAAATTTCAATCACAAATGAAAATAATAATTCATATTCGCATAATCAAGTCTAAGGAAAGGTCCCACATCGAATACACATTCAAACTAAGATGGTTGTTAGAAAACGCTTTCCAAAGATTTGACAAGTGGAGGAATCAATACTATTATTGTAAATTTTATTTTTTCTAAGCTCTTCAAAATTCAACCATTTTTTTTATCACATTTAATATTTATTTAATATTAAATGTAATTATTTAATATTTATTTAATCGATTGAGGAGTTAAGGTAACCAATTTCTGGAAAATAACTTTATAATATTCAAATGAAGACGTAGTTAAAAATATTATGTGAAAAATTTCAAAATTTTATTCTTAAATAAATTTAAAATTTTAAGTAATTAAGTTGCTTTATTGGAAATTCATAAAAATCAATTTTTAAAATTCCATATCCAAATATCATATTTAATAACAATAAATTTCAAATTTATATTTGAAATAAATTACTTTCCAAATTTGTTTTCATCGGAACACAGTATAAGCATAAATGTTGCCACTACAATTTTTGTTTATATACACAATAATACATGTTAAATTGAAAACTGCGCAGTGAAATAATTGTTTATTAAATTTAATACCTTACATTTATTGTATGTTGGTATTTCATTACATTTTCAAAAAAAATTACATTAATTTATTTTCTAAAAAGTAATATTAATTATGTGTTTGTTAAACACATTTTAAAATATCATCTGTACCTTCAGCATTGGGAAAGATAAATATTTTTGTAATCTTTTAAATTATAAAGATTGTACTTGAAGCCAACAAGTGATAGTTTTTTCTCTTAAATTAAAATTACGTATCATCACTTCTATTATTTTACACCATAAGACATGGTGATATTTTTCAACAAGTAAAAGAAGTTAACAGAGCACATAAAATAGTTTTTCCAACGTTTAGCACATGAATAATGAAAACCGGGTTTAAATATGTTGTCATAAAATAAAATAAGTGAGTTTTATTTTATTTTTACGTAAAACTTATTTCTTCATTTTTAGTCCTTTCGAAATTGAAGATTATTATTTTTGATCTTCTGTAATATGTATCATTATTTAAACGATATTAAATCAAAGGTAAAATAGTATATATATATATATATATATATATATATATATATATATTAGTTTTGTGATATAATGTATGATATCTAAATAGATATTTTAGAATTTATAACATAAATGTTATTTATCTATATTAACATGAAATTTAGTAATTAAAAATCTAAGCAATAAAAATATTTTTTCAAAAAATAAAATAGAAATCCACTTATTTTTTTATAAACTACAACTAATTATTTTAATTTTTATATAAAAAATGTAAAGACTGAAATCAAAAGTTGTTAATTTTACATAAATTAAAAATATATTCAAGTTAAAAAAATTATGTGACAAAGGAATATAATTTTATAAGAACTTTTTTTCTGGATGACGTTCTAATTAATCTAAGGGAAAAAAGTTCAACTGTCATTTTGAAAAATGAGAAAGGATTTAACGGAATACAAGTCGCCCTATTTATAGGGATACAAGCATGTTTATAGTAACGGATTAATTAGAGTAAAGGGGTACGTGTCTTACGTTGAAGTAAGTTATCTATTTCTATTTCACAAAAATAAAGAAAGAAAATCTAACAAAAATAATAACAATCTATCCATAACGGGAAAACGAGACTAAAAGCTGTAATCCTTCATTGAAACAAATACAAAAAATAATTTAAAAAATATATTTATTCCGTTAAGATATATCTTTCTTTTTGTATATATTAAAATATTTTTTAAATACAAAATCGTGATCTCCAATACTAGCGAGAATTGAATACGATGATTAATCTCTAATAATATTATCACAATAAACTTGATATCAGATATCAGAATAATATTCACTATGATTACAAAATTTCTAAAAGTAGGGAAAACATATGATAGATGTGGAAATTGAGGTGAAAAAAAAGAAAATATACAAATATTTTGTGACTAAGAAGATGGGTTCTTGAATTTTCGGGGTAGAAGCTTAGCACGCAATTCAGCAGGGTCAATCTCATTGATATTACTGGGTTTGTAGTAGCCAGTAACAGAATCTGGCATCCACCAATTGCAAACTTTCTCATCACACACCTTCTCTTCCTCTGATTTTCTTCCCATTTCCCTCTTTATCAAATCTACTCCTTTTGAAGCCGCACCATAACCACGTCTGTTTCATCAAAAACAAAGTTAGATCAATTCTAAAAATGGATCATTATTTCAAACTATAACTTTCATTCCAACAAAAACTCTAATTTTTTCGAAACCTAAGAAAAAGAAATGATACGAAACACAAGTAGAGTACCTAATGGTGAGGCAGTGGGAAAACTGGAGCATGGCAAAAGAAGAGAAAGGTTTAATAGTGGTGAAAGATGAAGCCATGGATTGTGATTGAAAATAGTTGGTGGAAATCAACTCTTCAATGTGAATGCAAATCTCGCACACTATCGCAACAGAGTAACAAATCTTTATAAGCTCTCTCTGAGTTCTGTAGCAAGGTGAAGAGGAGGAGTGGGTCTTATATAGTGCACATAATGAATCTTTCGTAAGAATCAAATTAAATCTTTTAACTGATAATAATCTTTTGATTGATGGATTCGATTCATTTATAAAAGTATTATATCCAAATAAATATTTTCATCTATCTTTATTTGATTTATTTGATTTGATGAAAATCCAATCAAGATTATATCTGTTAACAACTTTTATAAAAAGATTGTGTTTTATTTCTTTAAATTTAAAGAAAGACTTAATTATAACAAATTAGTTTGATAACCTATTGAATATATATTAGAAATATTCTGTATATTCTAAAATTTGTACCATTCAAGTTATATTGATTAGATGATTGATATCATCATTTAGATATAAACTTAATATAGAATAATAAACAAATATTGTTACCTTGTACTTTATTATTCTCCATCTTTTAATTATAAAAAATAATTAACGAAATGTTAATAAATATAATGGTTATTTTTTAAATTTGTTGTGATATTATTTTTATGATAGAAGATAAAATAGGAACCGGTCAATGAATAAACTCATGATAAAAAAAAATCTACTAAACTATACTATGTTTTTTCAAACTAATTAACAGACTTATCTATAATATTATATCTATAAAGGTAATATTCGTTTTTGTTAATGATAATATATAAATAATTTATTTAAATTTAATATTTATACTTTTCAAAATTTATAATCTTACGCTAATAGTAGTTGATTTAACGTCAATGAATAAAAATATCATTTAAACTAACTAATATGGTAAAAAAAATTAGATTATTAAATCATTTTTTATTTATAATTCAGTTAGGTAATGTATTTAATTTTTTCTATCAAATTAAAGTAATTACATATATTTTTTTATTTTTAATATATCATGAATAATTACTTTTATATTATTTTATTGAAACAATATTTAATTTCTTCAATATTATTATTTAAAGAAAACAATTACATATAATATTTATCTTATAATTATATGTATTTCTTATTTTCCTTCAAGAATGATGAGTAGCCATATATAGTCAATATATTATGGACATGATATTATATTAGTTTTTAATATAAAAAAGTAAAAAAAAGTAACGTCTTTTGTATTATATGTAGTTTTAAATATTTTAATCAATAAATCTAAAATATAAAGTATATTTAATTATTTTTGTGTTTGAAGATAAAATTGCTCTTTGTGATATATTAGAAATTAACCATATTATACTATTTCTAAATGATAATATCAAAATTAATATACAAAAAATAAGTTATAAGTATTTTAATAAATTATTATTTTTTATAAAAATATAATAACAGTTTATGAAAATTGTAAAAGTAATAATGATGGTGCTAATGATATTAAACATATGAAAAAGTTATGTTGAGATTGTTAGTAATTTTTTTCACAATAAATAATCTTATACCAAATCCATAATTACTTAAAAATAACAATATATTTTTAAATAGTATTTAATATACAACTTTATGTTCGTCAAATATTTTTTAACGAAAATTTATCTCTGGTAAAGTTAAATACTATTTTACTTAAATCATAATATATATAACTGCATAAAATTATAAATTTAATATTTTTTCAAATTATGTAATATTATATGAAACTATGTATAATTATATTATATTTAAAAATATTATTTAATGAGCTGATTTATCACAAATCATGCCAAGAGAGGGAGGAATTATAATTTAATTTTTTTTATCATTATTTAATAAAAATAATTTATTGTTGGTAGTAAAGAAAGAGGATGAATTTAATTTTAAAATATAAAAAATAAGTTAAAACTACCCTGTTATCACACGTGTTTCCTTATATAACCAATCTTCTTTTCAACAATATATATTAATATTAAATTATGACATTTTTTTTATTAAATTTAACTTTTAATTGTAATGAAGACTTACAAATACTTATATTGCATAATTATAATATTATAAAATTATTATTATTATTATTATTAGAGCATTGAGTATTTGCTGATATGGAACATAATATATCACAAGATTTGAGATTAAATTCTTTTAGGTAACACTCTATCTATCGAATTTCAATCTTAATCTATAATGTTAAGCTAAAACACCATACTTGCCAAAATGATAAGATATAAATATAAAACTTTTCTATTTTAGACAACATTGTTATTTGTTCCTTTCCATTAGAGACCGAACCTAATCAATAACAATCTTATCTATAATAATAAAATACAAACAACTACCTTATCTCTAATAATAAGGTATAAATAATCAACTCATCTTTAATGATAATATACACAAAAATAATTTATTTGTAATGACAACATGAAATAAAAAATATACCAGATTAACCAATATAAAATAATTGTTTTGTTAACTTTTTGCATCTAAATTTTGATCAACAGATTTTAGTATTGGAGTATTTAAGAACAGAGTCCTCTTAATCGTGGAATACATGTAATTACAGGATTATTTTTTTTCTTTTTATTTTTTAAAGCTGTAAAATATGTGATTGCTATTACTTGAATTAAGGATAATAACCAGATGATAAATATGATTTATATAATATATTCTAGGTTGTTATCCAGTTTGCAATTATAACTGTTTTATTAATTATTTATAATTATTTTATCAGTATATGTTGTTTTTGTTTTATCTTTTATGTATTATATAAGTACAGTACCGAATAATGTAATTCAACTATTTTTTATTAATAATTTTTTTTCTTCTCTCTTTTCTCTTTCTTTTCTTATATGAAACATATATAAAACTAATAGATGTAAGTGATAATTTTTGCAAATGACAAAATTATAAATTTTTAAATAAAAAATAGATAATTGAATAGAAAAGGTAATGAAGTTAAGTGGTATAATAAATTAATAATATTATTAACTTTCATACATGCACACGTTTTAGAGAAGATATATAATAATAGTTAAAAATTCTAAATTGATTAATAAAGAGAGTATATTTCATATATAAATAAATGAAATTTTATAAGATTAAATTATATTTATAAGCTAACAATAATAAGAATGATCCCTTCTTTTGAATTCTTAAAAGTATCCACATATAAGGAAAGTTGAAAGAAAATATAATAGGTGATATTCTTAGAAGAAAAGGTTGTGAACAAAACCAAGTAAAAAGGAGAATTGATGTATGATGGAAGTGAATAGAATATGGATGACAATATTGTGATTACGTAGTCATCATGAGTCATGGGTGAGCTGAACCTGGCCCTGTTTTTCACCCAACTCAAATTTCTCTTATACTAGTCTTAAATGGAGTGTTGTTTTCTATACTATTCGTATTCGTGAAGTATCTAATTCAAAAAATATGTGTTAAATTTATAATAATTTTAATATAATTTTTTTAAAAGAAATACATTAATTTTTTAAAAATTCAAAATTTATTATATAAATTGATATTATAATTATAAAAATAAAAAACAAATAATTGTAAACTATTTATTAAAAACATTTTTCTACTTTAAAAAATAATTTATAACATATTTGTGCATATAAAAAATATATATAATTATGAATTATATAATATATAGACCAGTGTCCTCGTATCTATATTTTTAAAGATTTTATGTATTTTCGTGTCCATCAAAACCAAACCACAATGGTGGTCAATAGGAATTTTAATCCAAAATTTAAAGAACCTATTTTGTGCTTTTTGGGCCAACCAATGACAGTTTAACATTTCACTGTACTTCTTCATGTTCCTTCTTTCATAAGTCTCATTATAACAGTTGAATTTTGCTTTTACTATAATAAAAAATAATTATGGATGGTATCATAAGTATATCTTTGTTAATGTCTGTTTAATTTTTAATAAGATTAATGAATGTTGTTGTCATATATCCATTCATAAATTATGATGTGATACTCGGCTACATTATAATGTCAAAAGTAAATATGCTTTTTAAAATATGTGTCAAATATTTTCTTAAATAACAAAGTATTCGAAAAGATCTATGTGTTGAAACTAAAATAATGTGTTGAATTGAAGAGAAATTTTATTTTATATTTATCTTTCTTTTGTATTGTTTTCTTTTATGGGCGGTGTGTCTTTTCTCGTGTTGTGTTATTGGTTGGTGAAAAGACTTCTAAAAGTATGTGAATTAGAGATTATTAGCACGTAGGTTCCAAGAAAATTAAAAATAGCTTATCTTTCTTGGTAAAAGTTAGAATGGTTCACCAATATAATGTGATGTTTCTTTTTTATATTAGGATTTTCAAATAATAATAATAAATGGTTTAATTATTTGTAATGGTTGTAGTTTGTAAGAAAATCTCATTTGATATATTAAGATGAAAACATTAATCTGATATAGAAGTATGATATAGATGAAATATTCTTCACCTGAAGCAACAAGGCTTTTCAGAAAAGAAAAGTGATAATAATAATAATAATAATAAAATAATGATATAAACTATCCATCTCATAAAAGATGATGCACACATTTCAACTACTTCTCACAATTAAGTTTCACTTTTTTTTCTATTTTATGGAAATTTGTTGTCCTCCAATATTGTTTTTATTTAAATAATAAGACACAAACATAAAATAATAATAATAATACATATATTATGTTTAAATTTTTTTATTAAATTTATATATATTAAATTTTAACTTATTAAGATAAGAATAAGAGTAGTGCATGTGTTCCCACTACTAAAGTATAAATACATGTATTATAAATAAAACATAACCATACCCTAAAACTATTTAACATACATAATTATGTGTTAGTTGAAAAAATTAAAAAAATTATTTTTAGTCAGTTTTTTTGTTTTTTTTTAAAATCAATTTTTAGCTATATCTTTTTATCAGATCTGTCTTGAAGATCCCAATTCTAATTACAATCAATTTATAATTAAGATTAATTTAAATGAGATTGATAAAATGCTGTTTCTTGTTATTATACGATAATAAGTTTTCAATTAAAAACCACAAATTTGTTGAATTAATACTTTAATAAAAGAATAAGTATAATAATATTTTTTTTTTGGTTTAAAATTAGCAAAAATACATGTACTTATGTGTATTTACATTTTGATCATATAAAAAATATAATTTTATTGTTTTATTACTTTTATGAATAATTAATTAAAAAATAGAATTTAAAATATATATAATTTTGTAAAAAATAATATTAAAAAAATTATATAATTGTTATTTTTTGTTATTATTATTATTTTCATTCTCTTTTGTCCATGCTTTCATTCATACCGAACATATGAAGCTCAGACACTCCTTTTAAATGGCGTGACACAGACATACGTGTCGGACACGACACTCATATGACACTTATTTGTTAAGTGTCAAATTCAAAAAATATTTGTTGGATTTCTGAAAATTCTAACACGGGTCTAACATAATTTTTAAAAGGAAAAATACATTAATTTTTTAAAAACTCAAACTTATTGTATACAATTTTATTATGATTATAAAAATAAGAAACAAATCTTTTCGAACTAGTTATGAAAAACATATTTCTGCTAAAAAAAACTGAAAAATACTTAGTGCACATAAATATTTATTGTCAATTTATATAATTAATAATTATATAATATATAGATCCGTGTGCCCGTATTCTACATTGTAGAGATTATACGTATCTCTGTGTTCGTATCGGTGTGCCGTGTTTAGTGTGTCAGTGTTTGATGGTATAAAAATATAAAAAGGCGAGGTCAAATTTTTACTGCAACTTACAAATTTTGATTTGTACTCTGATATTTTTTATTTTTTTTTGATTTTTTTGAAAATTCAAAAAGTATATTTTATAAAAATAAACCTGAAATAGTGTTGTGTTATGAAAATGAAATCCTGAAATAAAACTTGAACATTTTATTTCAGATTAAAATATGATTTAAAAAAAATAATTCTGAAATATTAAAAATATGTTTTAAACAAAAATTACAGAAAATAAAATCTGAAAATCAGAAATATTTTTATCTATATCTCTTATTCTATTTAAAGATATTTTTGTTATTTCAAGTGTAGGTTTAAGTTTCTTCAAAGTAGGCGAGTGGTGCAAAAAAAGACATAGTAGTTGGGCCTAACAGTGGGTGGACCTTGGAGATTATCAGGCCCATAGAAAAAGAGATCAAACAAAGTACTACAACAAAACTGGTGGATCAGTGGGTGCAGGGAAAGTGCGAGTGCTCTGAAACCAAAACACAAAGCAGCCGCAACCATGAAGCTGAAAGAGAGGGACGGAGGTCGCCGGAGAAGTCAGAAGTCGAAGAAGAGTAAGCAAAATTCAAAACGGCAAAGGACTGCTCCTCGTTTGCCCTCTTCTTTGCAAAAGCACCTTGATCGTTTAAACCCTACCACTCACTTAGAAAGTGTGGATTCCGATTCCGATGACGACAAGAACCTTTACGAATACGAGGAAGAAAGGGCCGAGGAGGAGTCTAGAAAAAATAAGCGTTACGACCCTGTTTCCGTTGACAATGACCTTTCCGAAGAAATTGAGGTTTCTCTTTCCTTTACCTTTTTTTAACAGTAATGTCGTATAAATTCTTTATATTGTTCCTGTTGTTAACTTGTTTAAATGCTTGTCATATTAGGCCCGTTTGATTCCTTTTTCAGTTTTTGATATTGAAAACTGTTTTCTATTATGTGATGTTTTTTTTATTAAAGGTAATTAAAGGTAGTTTGGATTGATGGAAGGAGATGAAAGAGAGGGGAATGGAATGGACCATGTTGAAGATCCATTGTTTGGATTAAAAAATAAATAATGGAAGATAATATAAATTGATGGAATCCATTCCTTCTAATTTAATTTTTTAGCTTTTTCCTTCTGCTCCAAATGGTGTTCATGCCATGGAATGTGAAACAGTCATTTCAACTTGGTAACTAGAAGGTTTTTTCTCCCCTTTGTGTTTTATCATCCCTTCGTAGTTTCGTGTTTGCATTTTTCCTCGCAATGCCTGCAATCCTCGTTTAATACTGGCCACTGCAGTTTCTAGAAAATTTTAGTACACCCAACCCAACAAACAAAATACATGTGGCATCCTAGGTCTAATGGAGAAAGCATTTGAGACTTGCAAGTTGCAACACCTTGTACAGACTAATATTACAAACATGAACTTAATTATTAGATCAAACGAGTGTGTATACAGTCTGGCAGATGTTCAACTTACTAGTGTTGTAAAGTGTAAAAACACAAAATTTCATGTGTTACCTGTGATGATCTTTTGAATGCCTTGTGCAATTTACTGAAGTCTCACATCCCTGATTTATATTCAAATAAATTTGGAATATTACATTTGGTCTGGATTGGCTCATTAATTTTTAAATTTACATTTAACTTATCCTGTTTGTACCAGATAATTGTCATTCATGTCTTCACTGGTATTTTTAGGATGAGGACGTGCAATCAGATGATGAAAGTGACGAGAATGATTACAGTGGGACAAAGAGGGATGCAAATGTTCAAAGTCATGAGTCTGGAGAAGATGATGATGGGAGGCATGCAAGGATGCTACAAGCAATTACTGGTATGCCCAGTGAGGCTTTTGAAGGTAAGAAAATTGCTGCTAAGCTTTTCTGTTACCGGTTATTTATTTATGTTAGAACTTAGAGGCATGCTGTCAATTTCTTCTCCAAAAGTTAGAGAATATAATTAGTTATTAGAGATGCTTGTGATGAAATTTTTAATATTGCATTATAGTTTTTAACATTGGCACATTTAATAGCCTTTATACAAATGTTGAATTTTATCCATGTGTGAATTATATGATAAAGTACCAACGATAATTTCTACCAAATATTAAATAATTTGGAGATCCACTAATATGCAATATACTTGTTGAAATGTACTCGTACTTTAAATGGCATAATATGAGTTGAAATGAAGTCATGTGAGAAAATATCAGTTTTGAATATTCAAATAATTCATAATGTTGGTCATTATATATATATATATATATATATATATATATATCACTGTGTCTGTGTAGTGTGTGCTACATATGCTCTAATTTTTTGCAATATGTGGAAGGAACACCAAACCAATTTTTTGTACATGAATGCTATATAGAGAGGGTCCTCCTGTTGTTTCTCTCTTTCTGTTGTGTTTTCAGATTAAGGATATGTTTTACCCCTTAAAATCCCAATGCAGAGAATAAGAAGAAAAAGAAGATGAAGAATGACTCTCTGATCCCTGAGCTATATCCAGAGTCTGAATATAACCCTAGTCGTGATGTTTTGGAAGGTGATGCACACATTAGCGTGGAGGACCTACTGAATTCTCTTAGTGAAAAGCCTACCTATGGAAAACTTAGGAAGAGAGAGCTTCAAATTATGAAGAATGATAGAACCGTACATGCACCACTTTCAAAGGCAATTCAAGCAAAGGTAGAGAGGACAGCAGCCTATGAAGTATCAAAGAAAGATGTCACCAAGTGGCAGCATATTATTCAGAGAAATAGAGAGGCATCAACTATTTTCTTTGGTGAAAATGTAAATCTAGGATTTTCAACTGTAGGAGCAATAGCTTCTGAGTTTGAACCCAGAACTGAATTTGAGAAGAAAATGGCTGCACTAGTTTATGATGATGAAGTTACGGAAGCCCATGAAAAGGATGGTTCTAAGCTTCTTGAAATGAACAAGGTATGAATGCTTTTAATATATTAGTTAATAATTGAATCTGACATTACTGGTAGTAGTTGATCATGGAATGGTTGAACTTTCCCTTTTCTGATTCTCTCTTTTTTCCTTTTCTTTTGTATGATATCAATGTGGAAATGCCTTGACTAGTCATTGGTGAAGTTGACTCAGTGGTGGTTTGGCATACTTAGAAGCATTATATTTTCAATCAGTCAAACTCAAATTTATTTGTTACATTAAAGTGCTTGGATATACATTTTGATTCTTCAAATAAGATTTTTTTCTGCTTATTACAACAACAGAAAAAGCCGGGCATAATTTTTTCATGACTGAACTGTTTTTTTGTGTGGGTGGAGGCGACGAGGGGATTTGTTTCAGTGATGTACATAAATAAGGTTGTATTTATATATAAGGTGAGAGGAGCACAAGACATTTTGGAATGACCAGCAGCAACATCTTTCTCAATCCCACAAATATTGTCACTCTCCCTATGCTGTAGACTTGGATCAGGCTTGTTCACAAAAGTCCACAATAAGTTATCATTTTTTAATCAATCTCACCTCTTTCAATATTCCTATTATTTCACCTTCTTATTGTACCATGTTGAAAAGTCTAATAACTTGGATGAATAGAATAAAATTCACTTAGTAAGATTCCAAACATGCGTTCCTGCCAAGCATGCTACATGAGCTGAAATAAAACACCTTTATGATTCTGGCAGCTTCATGGTGGTAAACAAAATCCCAAGTCTCAGCTTGAGTGATGTTATCCCAGTTTTAGTTTTAACTTCCAAGTACCATACAATGTTTCCATGTGTGCCTGTTGGAGTTTAAGAATAAAATGAGCGCTCTTACATCTTTGAAGGTCTGTTTACTGAGTATTCTTCTTAACCCATGTTTTTAATGCATATGGCATGAAATTATTGGTAGACTGCTCCTTTTCAATTGTTTTATGTGATCTATTATGTCTAATAGGTGTCTATAGAAGATGAGAAGGATAGGCAAAACCGGATTGCTAAAATGCGGAGCCTTCTTTTTCGTCATGAAATGAAGGCAAAGCATATTAAAAAGATCAAGTCCAGAACATTTCATCGGTTGTTGAAGAAAGATAGGTTAAAGGCAGAAGCTTCTCAGATACAAATGGACCCTGAAGCTGCTGAAGAATATGCCATTAAGCGAGAGCGTGAAAGGGCCGAGGTATATCATCATTCATGAAGAAATAATAGCTCAAGAAATTTTGTTTAACAAACACTGTTTACTGAGATATATTGTATCTTCATGACTAAAACAGGAAAATTGTTTCTATCAATCCCTTTCTCACTTCAAATTTCAACTTGGTACAGGAACGCATGACACTAAAGCACAAAAACCAGAATCGGTGGGCTAAGCGAATTATACAGCGAGGCTTAAATAGCCAAGATGAAGGAACTCGTGCTGCTATAGCTGAACAACATCAAAGACATGCTGAATTGACTAGAAAAATGCACTCTATGAAGGATAGCAGCAGTAGCAGTGAAGATACCAGTGATGAGGATGAAGATGAGAACTCTGTTGGTTCTGATCAGGAGAGGGCTTACAAGCTTTTGGGAAAAGCTAAAGATAAAACTATGAAAGTGTTGGAGGAAGAGGATGAAGTTCCCAAATCAGGATTGCTTTCTTTGCCTTTTATGGTATTATCCATTCCTTCTCTCTTCCTTTTCTCTCTCTCCCTGAAGGAAATTTCTGTGTAAATGTTATTCTTATTCTTAATCCTGAGAAGACTGTGATAAATACTCAATTATTTTCACGTGAATTATCTTGTTGAATGAATTATTATCTTTGCTTTATGTTAATTTTGTTTTTAAGTATTCTCTTTAGTATCCAATATAGAGATTGGAATTTGTAGTTTTTCTTATTGATTTGTGGTCTTCCCTTGATCTGTTCTGATGTAGAGGCGCGGATTGGAGAAAAGGAAAGAGGCAGCTGTTGAAGAAGCTAACCTTGCTTTCCAAGAATATGAAGATTCCCTGAAGAAACTGGAGAATTCTGGTGGCTTGAAAGATCCAAAAGCTGCTTCTGCCAGTGGTAGAAGAGTATTTGGACCAGCCAAAGCTCAGATATCTGATACCAGTATTGCAGTAAAATTAGATAACGGCTATGGTGGCAGTGATAGTGAGGATGACTTGGGAAACAGCAAAAGCGGCAACATGGAGAATACGGGAAGTGACCTTTTGCATAACAAGGATTCGGTTGTAACTCAAGAAGACACTGATACTCACCAGGAATCATTTTTTAAGGTGAATGAAATCTTATTTTGTCTTTTTTCTTATGTTAATGTCTTACTCAATGGATGTGATACATTTAATGCATTTTTTGTTCACAGAACATTGATGATATTGTTGAAAACCCGGGGCCTAAAACTACATGCGAAGTTTCCATATTTGTGTCAGATACATGGAAAAAGGTTCAAGTACTTTTAATATATTGTTTTTGTTTTATTTGTTTTGTTAAAGAAAAATATCTTCCATTTATGAAGTGACTGTTCTGTTGCACTGACATATTTATGATAAGCAGGCAAAGAACAAAAATGAAAGCACAAGTATAAAGAAGTCTCCAAAACTTACAGGGCCAGCTAGGCAAAATAAAAAAGTATAAGTTCTTTCTATTCTGTTACAAGTATAAAGCGTGTTGTTGGTTTAGCCTTACATTTTATCCTTTTATGTCGTAGGATACTGAAAAGGAAATTGGAGAGGATAGTGATACCGATAGTGAAGGGCAGATGGTGGATGGAATTCGGTCTTCTGTTTCTAAAGTGCCTTATGAACTTCCTTCTCAAGAGGAGCTCATTCGGCAAGCTTTTGCAGGGGATGATGTAGAAGGTGATTTTGAAAAGGACAAGCAGGAGATCCTCGAGGAAGAAAATCCCGAGCAAGAAAAGCCTCTGTTACTTCCTGGCTGGGGCCAGTGGACACATATACAGGAAAAGAAAGGCTTACCATCTTGGATGCTGAAAAAACATGAAGATGCCCAGAAAAAAAGGGCAGAGGCCCTCAAAAAGAGGAAGGATGCTCGGCTAAAAAACGTGATTATATCTGAGAAGATAGATAAGAAGGTTAGTGTCATTATATACAAGGTTTTGAACCTTCCGTATTCTTTTCAATGCAAGCAACAATTATTCATATTAGAAATTTGTGGAGTTATTTGGATTTGTCATATAATATTGGTGTTGCAATGGCAATTATCCTCATTTTGACTTGTATCAACAGTAATATTATTAATAGATATTGTCATTAGTATTAGTAGTAGTAAATTATTCATTCCTACCTCATTTTTTAAAACTCCTGCCTTTATTATTTGCTATTATCCTGGTTAAAAATTATTTTCAGTATATATTCATGCTCGAATTCTAGTTTTGTAACTGTGGCTCGATCAATGTTGCCAACTGCCTCGTGCTCCAGTGTATGCTGAACAGTTCCGTGCCTATTATTTACTGTATCAACAGTTATATTTTCTCTGTCAATTATTTTGTGTTGGTTTTAATTCTGTACTTCCTTTTGGATATCGCAGGCTGAGAAACTTCATACTAAATCTTTGCCTTTCCCGTTTACTTCGAAAGAGGTGTTTGAACAGAGCATGCGTGTGCCCATCGGACCTGAATTTAATCCAGCATCTGCAATTGGTCTTCTTAACCGACCAGAAGTAAGTACTTAATTGGCAAACTTTCTATCCTTGAACTTTTCCTGTGTCGGAAATAATCACGCTGTAGACAGCTTCTTGTCTAAAGTAATTAAAAATATTATGTTGATGTGCTTACCCTTGGTGAAGGAAATACCTTTGTTTATTGGATACTGTTGTGCATTTTAGTAGGTTCTTATCTTTTTTCTAAGTGATACCCCATTTAGGAAAAATACTTTAAGATGAATGTATTTTTTGTAGCCATCTTGTAAACAAATGTTCCATATGCAGGTGGTGAAGAAACCAGGTGTTATTATAAAACCAGTGGAGTTTGAAGACGTGAATCCTCATGAAAAATCAGAACAACGAAGTGGTGATAAGCGAAAGCTTAAGAAAAATAGTGGTAAACCCATGAAAAAGGCGAAAGTGGGAGGAAAAAAATAATAGACAGGAGTTTTGGTTCTGATCCATTTATTCAAATATTCTCAGTTTTGTCTTTCTTTTGGAGAAAGACAATAAACATTTTTGCAGGTTAAAAGAAAAAGGTGGAGAAAATAGGAGCTACGGAAGCCTTATGGCGTGCAAGGAAGGGTAGTGATAGAAGAAATAGAAGAATAGTGTTATATTTTGTGGGGGTGTTTCCCCTTAAATATTATCATTGTCCGGTTAGTGTTTATTATTTTCACACCAACGGCAATGTCATTTTTTCTATTTTGTGCCCGATATATATCAAATAGGTATTCTCCTAAGGTACTTGGAAAAAATATATTTATCTCTGACACGTTTTTCTCTATAAACCTATGAGGTTCAAACATTTCTCTTAAATGACGTATCCGTGTCGGACACACGTATCCGTGTTGGACACACGTATCCGTGTCGGACACACGTATCCGTGTCGGACACACGTATCCGTGTCGGACACACGTATCCGTGTCGGACACACGTATCCGTGTCGGACACTCGTAGGACACTTATTGAAGTGTTCAATTCAAAAAATATTTGTTGGATTTTTGAAAATTTCAGTACGGTTCTAACACAATTTTAAAAGGTATAAATATAATACTTTTCTAAAAACTCAAATTTATTGTATACATTTTTATTATGATTATAAAAATAAGGAATAAATTCTTTTGAACGTCATGAAAAATATCTTCTTGCTTCCAAAAGAATCTGAAACATACTTTTGTACATAAATATTTATTTTTAATTTATACAATTCAAAATTATATAATATATAGATCCGTGTTTTTGTGTTTTACATTTTAGAGATTATATGTATCTTTGTGTCCGTGTCACTATCCATACATAGTAGAAACTGTCAAATTTATTATTTTAATTTGTGTCCGTGTCAGTATCCATACATAGTAGAAACTGTCAAATTTATTATTTTAATTTGTTAAATCCCCCTTAAGTTGTCTAGCTTTTTTTTCACTAAAGATGTACTCTAGTGTGGCATTTAACTTCTATTATCATTTATACATAATTCATTGTTTTGTTGATCGTATCCCTCGACTCATAGAATTTATATAATATAAAAGATATCTAATAATAGTGTATTGGAAAATGTATTATTATTTTTCATGAAAATACATCAACATTTTTCTTGCTTTTTTCCCTTTTTATGAGACGAAGTAGAAACATTTTTCTTGTTTAAATACTCGGTCTTTGAACGTATTCTAATTAAAGTGAGTATATTTTGAGTACTTCGACAACGACCATATGAGAAGTTTTTCGCGCGGTATATAAAAACACTTTTTAACAACTTTAGAATAACATCTATCCATTGTACTAATGTTACCCGAGAGTTCAAAGCTTTCATGCCAACAATATTTTTTATATAATATTTTTATTCAACTTAAATAAGTTCAGTGAAACTGTATTAGACTTTAGTTCATAACTGAACACTCTTTCAAAGATATACAAGCATAGCATCAATTGTATGGAGGATAATGCCTCGAGGTTCAGACCCTTGTAGCAGTAGAAGTATCCTTTTGAGGCTAATGAGGCTGAGGTTAAGCTCATATTCTCGTCTATAACTCTTCAAAACCATCTTCGTCTCCGTCATCCTCTATCCTTTGAAATTCTTGTCTCCATGATTCCATCTGCCATAATATCAGTGCCTTATTAAGTTATTATGCTTTATACACACTACTGTGCTATACCATGTAAATCTGAATACAAAGTGCCTCACCTGATCATCAGAATGTAACAGCTGTTCTGCAGCAAACAATATACTATTATTGTGCCCTGATGCAAAATCTTTTCCATAACTCTCTGCAATCCCTTCATAGTTGATAATTTCCACCCGAAATCCGTTGCTCATGAATAGTTTATCCACTCTTTGCCTTATATTGGACTGTGCAAGACACAATAAAAGATTCTCTTTTTGCTTTCTTTTTCATGGAGAGAAAATTATTTTAATGAATTAATTAAATTAACTGTGCACAAACCTTGATTTCTGTGTCTGTCTCAGCTAAGAAGGCAGGAAGCTCTCCCAAAAAAAGGGATCCCTTCATGGCCAAACTGCCAATCATTGACAAAACCTCTTCAAAATTTGCCAGTGTCATCATTGGAAATCCCTGAGCAGGAATAAACCCACGTGACTAACATCTCAAGCAAAGACTCCCTCTTACTCCAATACTAACTTTGCTTTTGATTTCTAGAGTTTACTAATTGGAAGAAAAATGATAGGATTAATCACCTGTAGGACCCATATGCTTGGTCTACTACCACTGTAGCCCTTAAATTGCATAGCCTGCTCCATGTCAGATGATTCCAGTGGAATGTGATAGAATATGCAACCTTTGGGCATTTTCGCCCCAGCATCTGAAGCTTTAAAAAAAGAAACCATTAGATGTTGTTCTCATAGTGAACGCACAATACAAAATAAAGACAAACTCTTACATCCTTATTTACAGATTTTTGTGAGGCACAACTCTTTTAACCAAGCAACTGGTTTTGTTGAATTTATGATAAGAACGTTGTAGTCTATACACAACAGTTTCCAATTGGATTTGGATTTTTCCTAAGCTTTTCCCTTAATGAAAGAGAACTAGACAAATATTTCATAGCACATATTGAGATACTTTAGAAAATACTTACCTGACTAAGAGAATCCTAATCCTGATCCATCTAGTTTGCATGTGTACTTACCAGGTTTTAGGCTCACACTATTGTCCCTATAATAAACTTTGCCCAATAATATTTAGATTTGACAATGATATATGTTTAAAAGATTATCGTCCACTAAATCAACAAATGTCACCTTTAAGCTTCTCAGCTGCAAATTTAAATACAATTTCAGGAGATATGTCAAATATTATGGTCGAAGTGGGCCACTGAAGTCTGTATGGGCGTGTATCCATGCCATCAGTCAAAAAAACTAGCTGCAAGTAAGGAAAATTATCAAACTATGCAATATCATCCAAATAGCTACCTAAGTACTTAATGAAAAATAGTAATTTAAGAGGATATAGGATTATTCTCATTAACATACATACTGTAAGCAAGTACCTGCTTTAGTCCATCAATAAGACTAACTGTATGAAGCAGCTTATCATCAATGAACTTGGCTGCAAGACAGTAGGGATGCAAGTCCTGAATCACATCCTCGGGAGTATTATCAGGGACAAAACAACCAGCATATGGGTCTAGAAACAGAGGCTCTGCACTTGCAGAGAAGTGATACTATGAGACATGTTGATCTTGTAGTGACATGACAAAATGCAGCATCTAAATAGCATTACTTTATTATTCCCCCCCACACACACACATAGAGAAGTAATGATACATACAGACCTTCCTAAATCAAACACTCCATCAATACCTATTATTTTTCTCTATCTCTTTTTTCTCATCAGATCATAGCACCTATCATAACTACATTTCTCTTCTCCTTTTTCCTCTCTCGATGTTAAGAAGCATTTGGTGTCCACCAATCTTTTTCCCAACAGTGAACTCAAACAACCTACTTCAACTGGTGGCAATAAAATGCTAGCTTAGCACGATGAACCTACAGCTACCATTTATTGGACCATTCTGTATAAATATAAAGGTTTTTTGTACTTTGAAGCAAGAAAAGTCAACCACACTCATACATTATCATTATTCATCAAGGCCTTTGAAATGCTCGATGAAATGTCTAAATGAGATAGAATTTCCTAGATTGAGTATAATGGAATGAAAGGGAGAGATGGGGTAATTTGCCTGGTCGAAGAGATTCGTGGTAACGAAGAGAAGCAGAAGCAGTAGCAGAAAGGAGTAATGGGTCATTGTCTGGGGTGAGTTTTGCAGTAGAAACACATAGTTTCCTCTTAGAAGTGCTTAGGAGTGAGGGAAGTATATTAGTATAAGTTACAGGGAAAGCTTGTGCAAAACCCATCAAGCATTTAAAAAAGATAACGATTTAAGACTCTTTCAGTTAAAAACCGTCTCTTGTACTTTCAATATGTTGCGTCGTTGGATAATAAACTATATCGAAACATTTTTATTATAGTTGGAGACAAAATTATTTTAACTGAGTAAAACTACAGAAATATGTAATATAAATTCATATTTAAGATTTCAATTTAATATCAATGACCTAAATTTTGACTTTAGTTTCGATAGCATTAAATATGAACTCATATTACATATTTAAAAGAAATGGATAATTTGTAAATTGTATTTTTACTCTATTAAAACAATTTTTTTTCCAACCATTATAAAAATTATCTAAATATAGCTAACTATACTATTCATAGTCTCCTATTTCCATATCTCATTTTCTGAACCTAATTTTTAAGGATTTTTTAAAACAATTCAAATCAACTATCTAATAAATGTATCTCGAATAAATTGATAATATGCGTTTGACTTTTGGTGACAGAATGAAACTCAAAGAAATAAAAATTATAGATTTTTTTTCTAGAGAAGGATACAAATGCAATATTGAATTAATAACTATTTCCTTAATATAAGACAATTTTAACACAATTATACAGAATAATAAAAATAATTAACTTAATTATTTTAAATATTGAATAAATCTTTATTATTAATTACTTTAAAATTTGTATTCTCCTTATTTATTAATACAGAATACATATAGTTTTAATTATAACTTACATATATTAAATAAAAAATAATAATACATATATTTTAGTTAAATGAATATATAAAATTAAAGTTAATATAGATACTACATTTTAATTTTTTTAAAATAAGATATCATAATATAAAATCCAAATCTGTATGTTTGACTTTTGCCAAAGTATTGAATGAAATGAAAACGATAATTCATATATTTGTCTCACATGTTTAAATGAGAAAATTTATATGATCTGAATTCATTAAGTGGTTCCAACTAATTTTATGTGATTTTTTTTGGTCAGAAATGCTTTTACTTGATGTTAGTAACTATCTCTATATGCAAATTAAAGGCAACTACCACAGGCGTTTGGGTTTCTTGTGTGGAAAATTCTAGTGACTGTGAAGTACTACACATTTATAGGGCGTGCAAACATTTAATAATCATAATTATTTTTCTTGGTGTTTAAAGTTGTGGCAAAAAACATATAATTTAAAAGTTGAAGTCGTTTTGTAATTTTGATATATTAAACACTTTTAATAATAAAAAATTGTAATATAGTTGACTGAATATTTTAATAAAAATATATGTTGGAGATCCCACACTACTAAAGATGAGGACATTTCATTGTATATAAGTGGGTGTAAACTTTAACCTTATAAGCCGGTTTTATGGGGTTGAGTTAGGTTTAAAGTCCACTTCGTAATATGGTATCAGAGTCATTTCTAGCCTATCCTAGCGCGTGTTTCTGTTGGACCTATCGTGTCACCCACTATCGGACCGGACCACCCATAATAATATATAGTTTCATGTACGAGTTAGCAGTCTCGGCGTGAGGGGATGTTGGAGATCCCACATCGATTAGAGATTAGAGCCTTTCATAGTATATAAGTGTGCAAACCTCACCTCATTAAACCGGTTTTATGCGGTTGAGTTAGGCTTAAAGTCCACTTATCCACTTTGTAACAATATCAATTTGGTAAAATAATTGATATAAAAGAAATATATATATATATATATATATATATATATATATATATTTTTTTTTTATATATATTTTAAATTTTATATAATCTTTTTTTTTGTGCATTTATTTACATATATTGTGATACACTCTCAACAATATTTTTTTTTTTTAAAAACAACG
>Ga0123342_1003441_pt1 | contig 25374 bp, 11 predicted proteins | sample Turbeawhitnodule_FD_89960 | JGI IMG/M metagenome (GOLD analysis project Ga0123342, IMG submission 89960) | Root nodule microbial communities of legume samples collected from Mexico - Turtle bean Mexico white nodule | ecosystem: Host-associated > Plants > Roots > Nodule | place: Mexico: Nepantla... | reverse complement strand
TGCGAGCCACGTGTCTAAGTCTGTAACTGCCAGGAGAGAGAAAGTGACCAGGTATATAAGAGTTCTCAACGAACTTTCGAGGTACGCACGTTCAGATTATACTCTTTACGCTTGCGAGTTCTAAAGCACACTGTGAGAGAGAACATTGCACGGTTCCTTGAGATTTCTTGAGCGTTCTTGCTCTCAGTATTTGGTGGTTCAGTCACTGACTTGGGCGTTGGAGTGCGATCGGCCGCATGGGCGCCGCTCTGTTCTTTTGCAGGTTCTTGAGGTGGATCTTGGAGAAGGACGGAAGATGGAAGCGGTGCGCAAGTCGATCCTTAGACGAGGCAAGCTCCTACGTTCCGGTCAACAGGCAGGATCAATTTTGAAGAGGGAGGTAATTATTAAGAGTGAGAAATCATGCAAAACAGAAATTGAAATTGTTGAAGAAAAACTATACTTTAACATTTTCTTAAATTGTATATAATTCTTGATAGTTTTAGAATATATATATATATATATATATATATATATTGTACTGTCCCGAATCGGGTAGGTATTTGGTCGAGCTCACTAAGGGCTCATCAGGGGAGGGTGATAGCATGAGAGCTTAGCATGGACCGCGAACCGACCTAACAGGCCCAAAAACACAACCTGTTTTGGTCTTGGCTCAGTATTGTGCAACGCCAGCAAGGGACAAATTCCACTAAAGGAAAGTATAACGTTTTTCCTACACACACATATTCCCGATAGCGTAATAAATATAAATATCATATTCTCGATAGCGTAATGAATATAAACGTCATATCCTCGATAATGTAATAAATATTATCCCCAGTATCCCTGATTACATTGCTTAACTATTCCAATTTATATACTATGAAATGACACATTAATGTCGGGAAAGACCAATGTCAGAAATCAAGCTCATGTATGCTTATAAATAGACAACCGCCTACAGGGAGTATCCAACTTGCATCTTTGCAGTATATTTTACCATACACATTATATTTTGTGTTCTCACTGACTTGAGCGTTGAAGTTTAATCGCAGGTGGAGCCCCCCTCATCTCCAGAAGATCGGTTTGCTGAAACCTGGAGATCATTCTTAAGCACCACATTCACTAGCCGACCGACCACCAAAAAGGAATCCGAGAAGAGCTCATCCATACTCCGACCGACTTCGAGCCGGTGATAACATATAATAAAAAAATAAATTTGTAACTAAATAATATAGAAAATTATTAAAATAATATTATTATTAATTACTAAGTGACAATAGAAAAAGAGTTGAATGTTAATAAGATCCTTCTAACAACCAGTGTTGATGATATTGAGGATTGGAGGAGCATTGACTCCATGGTCGCATACTAGATTAATATTCAATCTATCGAACCTTCCATTCCTTTTATTATTACTTATTATGACAAATGATTGAGTTATGAGGCAATCTACATGAGTGATTCTTCATCCATAACAAGCCTCAAATTCTTCAGTTAGGGTTGGAATCAGCGTTCTTTGTGTCCATATGGCTAGAGTGTCGTTGCATACTAAGACCGTCTAAAAAAGAGAAAGAGAAAGAGAGCATGCACATGTGGCAAGCGTATATGCAAATGGGTTGTTGAATTGACCAAGGAACATGAAGATGAATCAGTTTACCCATTCTTAATGGGCTTGGATGATGCTTTATAGACTCTTTCTTCCTACATCTCCATACCTTCTTGTGCCACTCCCATACTAAATATGAAAATACCATTTTATCCTTTTTTTTCACCCCCTTGAATCTGAAATAATAAGTCTATGGATTATGTAATCCGGATAAATTTCGAATTACATAATCCGGAAGTCAATTTCATATTTAGAAAAGACTTCCGGATTATAAAATCCGGAAGCTAATAACACATCTGAAAAAAAGACTTTCGAATTACATAATCCGGAAGCTAATCTTATGTATAAAAAAGATTTCTGGATTATGTAATCCAGAAGCTAATCACAAAAGACTTCCGGATTACATAATCCGGAAGCTAATTCTGAATCTAGAAAAAGACTTTCGGATTATGTAATCCAGAATATTGAAAAGGGTATTTTTGGAATAAGAAAAATTTATGGGGGTGGCACAAGAAGGTATGGAGGTGCAGGAAGAAGCAGCCTGCTTTATATATAACTCTTCATTCTAATATTAATTTTCAGGATCCACTTGCTCCGTTAAACAAAGTGCATTCTTTGGTGGTGTAAGAAAAATGCTAAAGGACCACACCGAAAGGGCGTGAAGGATGAATTGTGGTTGTTAGTACTAATCTTCATTGAGGAACTTAGGGATGTTTTGAGACTAAAATTTACCTTAGATGGTGTTCTTTCCGGATAACTTTTATGCTGGCGATAGGATGATTTTTTTTTTTTTTAGTTGATTGATTACAAAGAAAGAAAAGAGAAAGCTATACCTGTAAAATATTTTTCGACGCTTAAGTCAATAAGAACAGAATAATATTTTTAAGTAAAGAGAATATAGTGGGTATAATGAATATGAAAAAGTCATCCTTACTTCCTAAGCTCGCTAGTATATTTATGTCCTTCTTAATATGGACATTTAATGTCGTATTAATAGTTTATGAGACAAATGAATTTTATAATAATATTTTGTAATCGAGTTAAGTGTTTAAAAATTGCATTAAATTATCGAGTTAAGTATTTTAAGATTTAGTTAAATGAACGATTATTGGTTTGAAATTTAATTGTGGGTATGTGTAAATCAAGATTATTATGCATAAATAAATATGATTAAGGCAGTTAACGAGGATCCCAAAAAGTTGGATTAATTTCCGAAAATTAAGTTCATAAGAAAATGAGTCTTTTGAGAACTCGCCAACCGATCATTCTATTTCATTATGGGTCACGTCCAAATGTTGATTTGGGTCAGGACGACTCACAGTCTCCCAATTTTGAGTCGAAGATGCGAGAAGGCTCAACAAAGCATGCCCGAGAAATGGAGTCTCACACCAACATCGATTTGGCTCAATATGACTCGAATGGGTAATTTGTGTGATTTATTACAAAAATAGGTAAAAAAAATATTACAAATATAGGGATATCATGTCATGTTTGCACAACTTCTTCACACTACAATTGCATCAAGCAAGAACGAGTTTACTTAGACAAAAATAAAGTTAAGTGATATTGAGACGATTTTGGATAGATACTAAAGTCATGTGATATTGACACGATTTTGGTTAGTTAAAGTCGTACTATCCTCCTACAACTTTAATTTGTTGGATTAATAAAGAAATCATGCCATCATCATACAACTTCATTTTTTAGTTTGAAATATACATCATCCAACAACTTTAACTTCAATGTTCTTTTTTCTTTAGAAACTTTTGGCAGGGGTATATCACCTTATAAATTACCTGAAATGACTGAATATATATTTTTACGTGCAGGTTTTGTATTATATTTTTATCTTATATGGTATTAAAATAAAGAAACAAGGGTAAGGGACATTAAAAGAATTGTAGAGTGAAGCATACAGGTCGGGCTTTGGAATTTTGATATTTATATACACCACGTGAAAGAATTTTATAATTTAATGACATTAATAATTGTTGATTATGTGTGTTTTAAAGTTTAAAAAATATAAATGATTAAATAGTATAGTGAAACAATTAAGTAAAAGATGAAAACAAAAAAAATAGTTAAGAATTGTTGGGTTTGTATTTTGTAATTAATATGGAAATGATTTTTTTATAAACTAATTGAATCTGAAAAAAATGATTGTGGGTGTATAAAGGAATAAGATGGGAAGTTGACTCATACTAGAAGAGTAAAATACGTTTTATGCAAAAATAATATATGTGTAAATATTCATTTTATTGTCTATAGGGCAATTTTTCTTATTGTGACATTCATTTTGACAATCTGAATATTTTTTCGGTGTATTAGGATATGTCTGGATACAATTTGTAGTTGGTATTTGAGATTATTTTCTTCGTATATGTGGTTTGGGTATTAATGTTGAACTTATCTAAGGAGATCAATAATCTTGATTTTGAACTGGACGAAACTATACTTCTTAAGTCTTAAAATGTTGTGGAGGTTGTAGACTACGACAATAAAAGTAGTTAGTTGTAAATGACATTACACACAAACAAAGATAACATACAGACAAGGTACCTTGAGAGCTTGAAACTCACAACAATTACACCACAATTCATTTAGTTTACGGTGTATGACATAGGTGAACGTGTCAAAGTTAGATAGTGGATATCTCTTGCACATTAGAGTTTTGTCTGTTGTATCTTGTGCATGACACAATACTGATTGTTGCTCATTTATTTAACAAGGCAATAATTTCTGCACGACAAATATGACATGAATGTAACATTGACTTTGTCTTCATTCCTCGTTCAACGAACCAATAGTTTGCTCTTCCAAATGTTGTCTTCTCAATAGCAAAAATTGGTAATGATCATGCTCCCTCAATCATAAAGTTCATGCATTAGCTAAATTTGTAGTCGTGTGACTGGACCTTTTGCCCCCATCATGAACTTGAGTCCATTTTTCCAACGAAATTTGATTCACAACTTGTCAGAATTCTGATTGAATTTTAGATAATTTTGCTTTAAATGTTCGTTGTTTCATTTCATAAGTTGTGACACTGTAATAAATGAAATTAGTCACAATGTATTGTTGACATAATCGTTGATCCTCTATCTGTAATGAGACAAACATTTGCTTCAAGTGTAATGAACGCTCAGAGCAATTGGAAGAACCTGATCATTTCCGTTTTGAGAAGGGCGTTTTAAAAAATTGCGGGAACACAAGGACATGTGGTTACTTATTGCTTCAAATTATTGGTTATCTAAAATTATGGAATACTATAAATGAGAATGCTAATAGCTTTAGGAAAGGTAAGAGTAATGCCACTCATTCTATCAAAGGGCATGACCCTAGCAAAGTATATTGCTCATTGGTTATGCTTTTACGAATATTAATAGAGTGTCATTTGGTATTGAAAGTTCAAGTATGTTATAAATTATTATTAAATGTGTCACAACATCCATTTTCTTAAATAGTTTATTTTCTTTCTAGTGTTAGAGTAATGATTATCGCAAAAATAAAGATGGAATTTGTGATATTTATTTTAAAGCTAAGTAGACTCGTGCATTTTTTTTCCTTTTAATTTTATCAATGATTTGAGTTGATTCATTGTGATGTACATGAATCCATATAGTGCCCCTTATTCATGTGATGTCTTTAATTTTTCAACTGTTGATGAATACTCTAAAGTGGCTTTGGATTCACTCCGCCTTTGTTTGGATCAGAGAGATAATGTATAAAAATTTGATGGAGTGAATTTGAAGTGATTTTAGAGGAAAGTTTGAAGAAAGTTAGGTTGTTTGGGTTAATGTATGTTAAATGGATTTGTAGGAAGAAATTATTGGAGTTTGTAAGTGATGTGACGAGTGTGATTGAATTTTTATTTTTGTTAAATGTTAAAATTGTAAATTTAAAATTTTAAAATAATTTAAAAATTAAATGAGGTAATTCACATGTATTTATAAAAGCCAATAAATATATGAGATATTGTATGGATAAAGTATTATATATATAAATTAAGAAAATAAAATAGTATTTTCATTAGTATATGTTAATTAGTCAAGGAATAAGCACAAAAAGAATAGAGAACGTGAGAAAAAAAAGAACACAAAGGTAGCACACAAACACCCTAATCCAAACACAATAAATTCACACTCTTCATTCCTCTTGCATAATACAAGTCTTGAAGCAGACACACACTTAATAATTAGAAGTTGTTGATTTTGTCAAGAGATTTAATAAAAAGGTGAAATGTATTCAAAGTGATAATGGAATCAAATTTATCTCTTGAAAATAATTTCTTTTACAAATGGTGTCTTGTTTAAAGTGTCTTATGTCATTATCACATAACAAAATGAATGAGTCAAATGAAAACATTATCATTTATCTAAGTGATGCTCTCCCATTTGAAGCTCACCTACCTATTGAATTTTAGAGAGAATATATTCTTACAACCAATTAACTTATTAATTGTACCCCTACTTTATTTCTCCAAGAGAAAATCCTATATCACATTTTTTTTTGTCACAACCCCCAATTATATTCACATTAAAATCTTTAGGTGCCTTTGCTTTGCTTCCAAGATTCACAAAGATTGCACTAAGTTTGCTCTTAGAAGTCAAAGGTGCATTTTCACTGGGTACCTTCATTAAAAAAACTGTTGGTTCATATGATATTGAGACTAGGTAAATTTGGTTCATATGATATTGAGACTAGGTAAATTTCGAAATATCAGATGTGCTCTTTGATGAGAATCACTTCTTTTCTATAATCATCCTCCTACTTCTATTTTTACCTTTATGCTTTTGAAATAAATATTATTTAAATTTTAAAGGATTATTATTAATATTTTTTCTTTATTTTCTTCATTTATTTTTATTTCAAAGTGATATATTTTTCTTAAATTTATATATCTCTAAACTTTATTCGTTTATAAATATAATCCACTTTTTAACTTTTCATCTAAATTGTCTTAAATTTTCAAATATTAATGCAAGATACTGAATTTTAGTCCATAAAAAGGGATTTTCGTAATATGCACACGATGCTATGCATAATTAAAAAAAATCAGAGATTTCTCAGAATCAAATAATAAAAATATTGAGCATAATTTATTTAAAATACAGAGATTGAAGTGTAAATTTACTAAAAATATTACTACGGTTTAAAGGACAAAAATGACATTTTAGCATAACGCTATCGAAAACATAAATCTCGATATATCTCAACATATGTGAAAATTTTGTATAAACCCTAGTAATCGTAAACCCGCGGGATCGCCTCCGAGCTTTAGGTGCCAGTGACTCAACGCGGCAAACGTAACCTCAGAGCTTGAGCAATGGCGGCGAAGAAGCAGGACGCCGGAAACACAAAAAAGAGAAAGCGACTCGATAACAAAACTCACGAATCTCCCTCTAAGTCCAAGACTTCCAATCTCGCTGTCTCAAAGAAGCACAAACCGCACTCTGTTGCCAAAGACAAGAAGCAGCAGATGCCTCCTCTTACTGGCCGAGAACGTCGTATTCATGCCAAGGTTTCTCTTCTTTATTGTAATAATTCGAAATACCGTGTTGCAAATTTATGATTTCGATATGTGCCTGTAATGTGGATAATCATACTGGAATCGTTCAAGGAGTTTGTTCAATTTTTGGTTTGTTCTATGCTAGTTGATCAGCGAAAATTTTGTAGATTATTTGTTTTGATTGATTAGCTGAGAGAGTGTGTTTCATCTCAGGAACTTGCGGATGCCAGAAAAAAGAAGAGAAGGCGACATTATACTCTTGAACAAGTGAGAACATTCCTTTTCATATTTTAAAGTATTATGTCACTTGAACTTAGTGCTGTAACCATATTTCTAAATTGCGATAGCTCATGGCGTGATATTATTGTATGATTCCAACTAATGGAAAGAAGAATTATACAGTTATTCTGATTTATTGGTATATGTTTTATTCATCAGGCTGTATAAATTTTTATTTTATTTGAAGAGTTTGTGTTGTTTGCCAAATTTGCCACCATCAAACGCCTCTGATATTCTCCTACTATCCTACACTAGCACACTTCAACAATTAGAATACAAGATTAATTTTACGTGATTAAAATTTATTCTGCAATTGCGGACTGTTGCAGCACACCAACAACATTGCGGTGCAACAGTTGTTATTGTCCGCAATTTAGAACCCTGGTTATAACCCAAGTTTCTTGCACATCTATTGCTGAGAATTCACAAGGTGTTATTTAATCCTGGTTAATTCTATACAGGAGCTTGCACGTCTATGGGAAAAAATGAGACGTCATGAAATTGCTAAAGAGGACAGAGCTAAGTATGTTCCTTTAAGAAAAAAATTAGGGATTGACATTTCATTGTCAATGGCATGCTAAGCGTTTTTGTTTTTCTTCTTGTTGTCCCTATTATGTCTTACTTCAGACTTTTTTTTTTATAATTGAAGGCTAGTTACAGAAGCTCTGCAAAAGATGAAGGGGAAGATTTCAGAGATTGTTGGCTCTCACATTTCATCTCGTGTTCTTCAGGTATATTTGTTGGTATATACTTTTTTTCAATTTTCTGTTTCACATAATTTTAGAAGAGCAATGCAGTTTAAATAATTTGCTTTCTTTTTGTTTTAATTTAAAGACTTGTGTCAAGCATTGTTCTCAAGCTGAAAGGGATACAGTATTTGAAGAGCTTTCTCCACATTTTCTAAATCTAGCATACAATGCCTATGCTGTTCACTTAGTGAAGAAGATGCTCGATAACGGTATGGTCTATATGAAATATACGTAGTTATTTGTCAGTGTCATCTTTTCTTTTAATTGACTCTCCTTTTTCAGCCTCCAAGAAACAACTAGCAGGCTTTATCTCCACTCTCCATGGTCACGTTGCTCCTCTTCTTCGTCATATGGTTGGCTCAGTTGGTATGTAACTTTGGTTTGGGTAGTATTTTGCTTGCAGTGTTCATGGTTTGGATCTGAATTGTTTAGGATTGCAGTTTTACTAACCATGGTTTTAAATAGCACACTATAGCAGTGTGGAGTGGCCCTTGCCTGCTACAGGGGTTGATGTACTGGAGAGGTTTAGTGCAGCAGCTGTAGCAGCGGAATAGCGACCATATTGGGCGCTAGAATGGTGCCATTTGTTGATTACAAAAAATACCTTAGAAATGAGACATCAGGACTTTTTTGGAGGGTTATTTTGGGATTTTAATTTCCAAAATTGAAATATATAGATGTAATAATAGTGAAAATGGTAAAGAAGACTTGGATATAGAAGATGATGACTGCTAATTGCAATCTAGGAAACTTTTATTTGACTTTTGTTGGTGTTTACTTGTACATTTTGTTAAAACAACTGACTTTTTATTGTTAATTATAAAATGTTACTAATTTTTTTATTTTTTATTTTTTTATCTTTTTGAGAATTTCTATGTCTATAGTATATATTACATAAACTATAAATCTTTTTTAAATAGCAGCTGTTCTCCCATGTGCTATCTTGGTAAAGTGTTTTTGAAGCCAACCACTAGGTGCTCCAACCTGAAATTTAAAACGTTGCAACTAACAAGGAGAGAAAATCCAATACTAGTTTTCCTCACTAATTTTCTGCTGATTTTCCATAACATGATATGAAATTGTTAATAATTTTAATATTCAGCTTTTAGCCAAAGTCAACTTTCCTGCAATAAGTTTTGTGTATCTACATGTGATGCAGTTGTAGAGCATGCTTATGAGTTAGCAAATGCTGCACAAAAGCAAGAACTGCTTTTGGAATTATACTCCACAGAACTTCAGTTGTTTAAGGATCTAGTGTCATTGAAAGAGAGCAGGTAAAGACTTGGTTGTTGGTAGTCTACAATTCAACATCACTATAAGTTATATTTAAAATAATTTTAAAAAATAATTACTGGAATCTGACATTGAAGGGGGTAGAATGCATAAGGACATATCCAACCTTTGCAAAAGTTACTTGGAAAAGATAGATGAACCTTCTGTTCCAACTTTTATTTATTTATTTGAGACCTGCTTATATTTGAATGCCTTTTGGGGTTTTCTGGAAGCACCATGATTACAGAAACCGGGGACTAAAATTTATTCAATATATAATTAATTTCTGACTATTTTCTTGATATCCCACTACTTTGTGTTACACTGAATGATTTGAAATAAATTTAATTTTGAATACATTACTTGGGAAATATAGTCCATCTTTTTTTTTATCTCAACTTTCATTTAGATACTTGTAGATGAGTAAGTTCTTGTGAAATTTGTATTGGTATTTTTATTCTATGAAGCTGGCAATGTATATAAAACAATGATAAGGACAGTTTTCCTTGCAATGATTAGTTCTTTTCCTGCCAGAATTTATGTTAATTTCTTAATTTTACCGATTTTAATGGGATGTGTAAGAATTTAATATGGTGATTTATTTGTTTTTCTCTTGCTGGAGTTTTTTCTTAGCTTTTATTGTGTGTCAGATTATTAGATGTGATGTCCAAGTTGAAGCTACAGAAAGGTTCAGTTTTGCGACATATGACATCAGTGATTCAGCCAATTTTAGAGAAAGGGATAGTTGACCATTCTATCTTACATAGAGTCTTGCTGGAATATTTTAGCATTGCTGACAAGGTACCTCTCTTCCATTTCACCAATGTTTCTTCATGCCTTTTATTTTTGCAACAAATTTCACCTTGGGCAATAGTATCTAAATCAACTTCTTCAAAAGTCCTCTGTCACAGATATAATCCAACAGTTATCAAGTCCACTCATTGTTAGAATGATTGGTACGAGGGATGGAGCCAAAATTGGAATTCTGTGTGTAAAATATGGAAATGCTAAGGTTTGTCCTGCAACATCTTTCTTATCAATAGAAATGTTTAGAGTATTCTTTATGATAAACACCATATGATTGTTCTTTACACTCCATTTATAGGAAAGAAAGAAGATTATCAAAGGATTGAAGGGGCACGTAGACAAAACAGCTTATCATCAATATGGGTGCATGGTAAGTAATTCGACTGTGAGGCTATGCTTTTTTGTTAACCCAGCCTATTCATGATTTAGTTGTGCCTTTATTTGAGTCTAAATTATTCATGCTGGCGCCTCTCTCTGGGCACAGATAAAAGGGAAAAAATATTTGACCTGGTGACACAGTTCACCCTTAAATAGTTAAAAAATTCAGAAATAGCTGTGAATCATATGGACCTAAATCATTTAATAGGGATTTGTTTTTTCTAAACATCCAGGGTTCAGAAAGGTGTGCACGCTTGTATGAGTTTCCATGCTTGTTTAACGCACTGTTCTGAAATTTAAAACTGGATTTCTCTCAAACAATGGAGGCTATTTCTCTAAAAGTCGAAGAAAAACTCCCAAAATCCACTGGCCAAACACAACAGAGAAGTAAATGAAAGGAAGTTCTCATTTGGGATTTCCTGGAGAGTACAAACACCAGCCAATACTAAAATCACAAATTCTGAATAATTAAATACCTTTCCTCTTTCCCCTCCTCTAGAAATATTCCATAACTGTCTCTGTATTATTCTTCTGCCAAACATCCACTACTTAACTTCTTAATTTGCACAATCTCACTTTTATTATAGAAATATATTATTGTTGAAGGTCACATCGACTGAGATAAAACCAAATTAGAGTTTATGCAAATCTTACCTTAAAAGTCATATCTATGAAGTTAAATTAGATTTAAATTCCACTTGTTTTAAAATGACATCAGAGTCATTCAGACTCTATCCAAGTTAAGTCTGTTGGACCTCCTGTCCCCGGTTATTAGGTTTCCCCTAGTCTCATGTTCAAGATGTACAGTCCTAATCATTAGGGATGTGTTGGAGTCCATATTGACTGGAGATAAAGTCAAATTATAGTGAAGCCATTAGAAGCCAATTTTTTGAAGTTGAGCTAGACTTAAATTTCACTTTCTTAAGAATTATATTGAAAGAGTAGGATCTCATGCAGTGGTAATGTCACTGCAGAGAATCCATTCCCTTTTTTGTATATTGACCCCACTCTGCATGTGTGAATTCATCCTCGTGATTTTTGGCTTTCTCCTATCACTTATTTATCTGTCTCTCATGTTTCGTGGGTTGTCTTGAAGTGTATTGACTCAATAGTTGCTTCTCATATGTAGTTGTTATCTGTAATTCTTACTTTAGAACTTGTTTTCCAACTTTAATGTTAAGGATAAAAATCAGTCAGTTGTTCTCAGCTGGTAATGTTATATATATATATATATATGGAAGAGAGAGGAGTACATTACAAGGGAAAGGTATACCCTATAACACTCAACCCCTTATGCTAGGTACGCATACCCAGAAAGCAGCTTTGTGTAAGCTGTATAGTACAATACCAATCATACTTTTAACACCAACTTTAGAAATCAGTGAAAAAGAATCATGTTTGCGGTCCTAACTTCTAGTTGTATAATCAATTTTACAGGTGCTGGTTTGCATTCTTTCAGTTGTCGATGACACAAAACTGATAACAAAGGTTTGTTTGGTTTTGTTATGATTCTGTTTTTCTCATGATTAGTAAATATTTCTAAGCGTTAAGCATTCATGATGCAGGAAATCATTCGTGGGTTTCAGTCAGTTCTAAAGGAGCTTGTTCTGGATAAGGTTTGTCCTACCGTACTTTACCTTTGATGTTTACAAGCATTATGAAGGAGAATTGAATATAGTTTTCATGAATTAATAGAAAACTTCTTAGAAATCCTTCTTATGACTATGTATATGTTTATTGTGTTTTCTTGCTGTAATTCTGTTCTGTTGTTTACTTCTGAATTTTACAGAATGGAAGGCGACCCTTACTCCAATTATTACATCCTAATAGTTCACGCTATTTCAGTCCTGATGATCTTGCTACTCTTAGTTTATCTATACCTTCTCTGTCTCCGAAGGTTCATTTTTTAATCTATCTTTTCTGCTTTTTGTTACTTAGAAGCAGCTATATTTGTCACACTCTTCATTTGATGCTATCAGGATCAGTCAGGAGAGAGCTCTCTTACTGAAACTATCAAGGTTTCACTTGGTGACGAAGAATCCAAGGAAGACATGGCAGTGGATGAAGTTAATAAAGATAAGACTTCTGTGGATGATTCCGACCTGGCTGAGAGTGGGAAAAAAGACCCACTTGTTAGAAGGCAGGAATTATTGATCAAGAGTGGACTTGCAGATGTAGGTTGATTTGGTTTTCTTTTATATTTGATTTTTTACATGTTTAACCTGTGTTTTGTACTGATGCTTGTCTCTCCTTAATTTTTGTTCCTGATTTAATTCGGATAAAAGAAAGTTTCTTTACATATTCCTGTTTAAGACCAGGAGATTTAGAGAGAGAAAGCGATCTGTTGGAGAGAATCTAGTGAATGAAAAGGTCTTTTATTCAAGAGAAGGAATACTTAGGTTCTGCATATAATCCAGACAATAGACTAGACGAATTTAATGCAGAGTGGACAATTAGGTCTTTTACTCAAGAAAATGAATAAAAAGGTTCTGCATGTAATATACAATGTCTACTCTTGATAGATTTAGTGCAGAGTGGACAATTTCTAGGTTAATATTGAGTGAAACTCCCTACACACATTTATAAAGTCATACGTGAATATATTACTTAATCTCGTTATGATTATTTCCAACAATTTCTTTTATATCTTGCTCACATAAATCATATTACCTCTGATCCTTTTTAAGTTTCAACTTTCTTATCGATGTATATGTCATTTTAAAAGATCAAGACTATTATTAGTCAATTATACCCTTCACCTAATATTTAGTTGTTATACTACATTTATGATAAAATTAAAGTGGGGAGAAATTAATAATAATCAATGACAAATAAATCAATGAGTTAGATAAAGGTTGTAGTACACCCAACCTTAAAATACACTTAAAAAGGAACTTAGTAATGATTTTGATGATAGCCAAATGCGGAACCTGGTGAATTATGATGTTGTGCTGAAAATGTTGTTTTATTGTAACTTGTTTTGCAGAGTCTTCTTGATGTATGTATTGAGAGAAATTAAAGTGGGGAGAAATTAATAATAATCAATGACAAATAAATCAATGAGTTAGATAAAGGTTGTAGTACACCCAACCTTAAAATACACTTAAAAAGGAACTTAGTACTGATTTTGATGATAGGCAAATGCGGAACCTGGTGAAATATGATGTTGTGCTGAAAATGTTGTTTTATTGTAACTTGTTTTGCAGAGTCTTCTTGATGTATGTATTGAGAGCGTTGAAGAATTGCTACGGTCAAATTTTGGCAAGGAGATTTTGTATGAGGTAATAAAGAGGATGTTGATATTATAATCTCACCAGTTCAGTAAATTTGTTACCAAGTATTGTCTTGTTAAATTCAATTGCACATGCAGGTTGCAACAGGGGGTTCTGATGGCATAATGCTCCCAACTTTGGATGATAAGATAAATTCTCTCCACAACGCAGTAGCTTCTCTTGCAGCAATGCCTAAACCAGCAGATTCACAAGAGGAGCATGTCCTTGAAAATTTCCATTCAAGTCGGACCATTAGAAAACTGATTTTGGATTGCCCCAACTTTGCTTCCACCTTATGGGAAAAGGCTTTTAAAGGGAAAAGTGAGTTATGGGCGCATGGCCATAGGTAAGTTTCATTTACTTTTTAGTTCAGATTTTAACCAATGAAATCAGGGTGCAAAGTATTGATTTCTTACGTCTTCTTTTTGTCATGTCATGTCAATATGGTTGCAGCTGCAAGATTGTTTCAGCATTTTTAGAATCACCAGATCTGAAAGTGCAAAAACTTGTAAAAAAAGAGCTACAGCCTTTAATTGACCGTGGAATTCTCAAGAACCCGAAGCATAAAGAACAAGAAAGCCAATAATTGTCTTGATGGAAAAGGGGACTATATCTCAAAGGGACAGGTGTGGCACAAGATCAGTAGCCAAGTTATGATGTGGAGGCAGTAACGATCTACTTTTTCTGAATTTGTAGAAAACAGTTAAAAGGCACAAACTAAATTTGATTGAGAAAGCTGATGTCGTGATTTTGACAACCAGGAGAAACAGTGCTAGTTCATGGGAATTACTAGATGTGTAATGATCTACTTTTGCATATTTAATGCAGCAATTTTGCATCCCATGTAGTGTTAACGAATGTTGCAGTACATGTATGTGTTGTTACCGTGTTCAACTGTTTAATTTTATTTTAAAAGCTATGTCGCCTAATTTTTATTTCAATGCATTTTTTACGCTTGGGGGTTCGTAATGAGACGCATATATATCATGCCAATTTCAAACGAAATGCAAGTAATCCTTTAAAGAAGCGAGAGGCTGACAATCACATTGCGTGAATTAAATATTTCTAGCTAACATTTTGACGGAACAAAAGCGAATTTTCCAGCAAACAAACTCCTAGATTGGACCTCAAAAACAGGGGAGGCATGCAGAGCACCTCCTTTTTCACTGTGATGCATACTATTTCTCTGCAAGTACCAAAAAGTTGAAGAATTCTTGTAAATATTGCTCCTCAGATGAGGGTACCCTTGGTACAGGTAATCCGACGGATCGAAAACAGGGGTTTCTTTCTCATATCTATGAAGCGACTTGCTTCTATGTAGAAAGCCAACCGGATTTTGGCGTGGAGATTCTTTCCTTGACATTGAATTTGTTCGCAAACAGTTCTCTATCACCTTAGCCTCGTCCATGAATCTTTCTCTCATTTCCCTAATATTTCTCCAAAGTTTAAAAGATCTTGATCTGGTGATGATGTGCCATGCCTTAAAACCCGATCCACCTGAATTGACAGGGACATTGCTCGATGTATACGGAATTCTTCTGCACTCGATGCAGAAATGCTTATATCTCTCCACGTCAAAGTCTTTTCTCTTTGCTGCATTAGATAGACATGCATAGGCCTACAAGAAAAAGGGTGGCAGGGATGAGATTGTATTCCACCATGGGGTGTTGATAATACCTTCAAAGTTTAGAATCACCAGAAAATAAATGTTCATTGTTTCTGTGTTATGTTACCTGCAGGCTTAGCGGCTAAACAATTAAAAGGAAAAAAAAACATCACAGAAATACCTCAGAAACGAGCTTGAAAGCAATTTCAGCCTTGGGGTGTTTATTCTTATCTGGATGAACTTGTAAGGCTACAGAAGGGAAAAAAAGAGGCTCCTAATTATTCAGAAAAGAGAGAGAATGCCAGATTTCACAAAGCCACATATAACCAGTTAAACCTACCCAGTTTATGGTACCTCTTGCGAATGGCATTCACCCCTGCATTTTCTTCCACCTATGAGAACCCAATATGGAGAAACTTTGCATCATATAAAAGGGAACCTATATACGGTTTGTTTCAACAAGAAGGGTAAAGAACTTACTCCAATAATGCAATACCAGTCAACGAATGTTGCGTTAGCTGGTTTTGAGAGAAGTGTATGATGAGCACATACCACAGAACGCGTGGAAATGGAGCAAATCTCTAATACCAACTTGGACTTGGGGTCTGAGTCTTGTCCCATCCTCCCCATTTTTGAGAGTGATATGATAGCGCGAATATTGGAAGTTGAGGACAAAACGCGAATAGGGGTTAGAAATAGTGAAGGTGGTTCCTTTTGTTGGTTTTCGGAGGGCAGTAATAATAAACAGAGAAGCGGAGGTTAAGAAAAAATAGCAACCTTTGCGGAGGAGATATTTGACATTGGATCAGTTGGTGGGATCAGACGAGTTTAGAGATACGGAGAGGTTAACGTTATTCTCTCCAAATGGCACTGAATGAGAAGTATTAGGGAAGGACATTTGGCCCTTACGTTTCTTTTTCCTTTTCTTGTTCAAATTTAAATCTAAATCCAACTAAAAGGCCTTATTTTATATGATGATATATTATGTTACTTCTATGTTAGTTAGATTAACCAAGTTGTTGTTCCAAATCTCTACCACCCCCTACCATTTGTTGCAACATTCAACAACTAGTAAGTAGTAACATGTTAGGCTGAAAATAGAACCTCACTCCACTGTGACAATTGCAGAAGTTCAGAGGTTGTTTTCTAAAGATTCTGTAGTATGTGTAATTTGATTAACCCACTTACCAGTGATTCTGGCCACTTTTAATGATTTATCTTTCAGTATCCACTTCAAGTATTGTTTTATTTCTTGATGTTTGTAAGAGCACTGTGGAAAATTAGAAACTCACAAAACAGTCATGAAAAAAGCAAGCACCCTTGGTACATGAAACCCGTTATACACTTGTGCAGCGAAACGTGACAATTACTGGTAGAAAATACATGAAGGGTTCGTAGAGGCTTGAAGGTTATGGTGTTGGGGTAGGTAGATTGCAATATTATTTTGGTACAATGTCTTTAAATTCAACGAGAAATTACCCGTGAAGATGAGATGGGAGCGTTCAAGTAGGGTGTGACCCACTCATATAATGCCCGGTTAAAAAAAATAATGAAATCATATTATAGGTCCCTACCCTGTCCTTTTGTTCAAAACAACGTATCATCTTTCATCTTCTCACAATTCATTATGCATCTCAGACCTTTTTCTCCTCGGAAATTGCCTGCTAATTTATAAATCGCAACCAAATCACAATTTTTATAATCTTTTTAACCAGAATGGTGGAAAAAAGTTGTCATGTCACAGTGAAGATTTTCAACACTTACAATGCACTAAAAGAAGAAAGGAAATATAGTTAGTTTAGTGAACTTGTCTAATGATAAAAACTACAAAAAAAAAAGTAAGTTAACAAAAACGTCTTCTTCGTTATCATGTATTGGTTGAAGCTTAGGTGAAAATGTAACAACCTTTGGTGCAGTGGCTTTAAGGGGAATGTTGGTTTGTCCTGCTTCAAGTTGGTTCTGGCACTCAATCCTCAAACAGCTTCATGTCTTCTCCAAATTCCCACTGGAGAGTTTTTCCATCACCATTGGTTAGTTAGAGAAAACTAGGGATTTTTTTATATTCAAAATAGAGGTTTTGTTGTGTACATTTAAAGTATTGAAGCAGTATATTAAATGTTTGCTTGAAATGTAGTAGCAATAAGTTTGAAAGAAGTAGTACTATTGCTTTAGACATCGGTAACCGAACCTTTGTTTTGAGTTTAACAACTGCATCTTCCAAGATAGGCTTTGTTTTGCATAGGGACAAATTGCAGTAGGGTAAAGTGCTACAATTTTTATTTCATAGTATTAATTAATTTGAAGCTCCCATGGCCCAATATACAGGTCAACAATGTACTGGAAATTCAAAATCCAACACAAGAAAATTCAGGAATTGTGGGTCAGGGTGGAGATTCAAGTCTATGCAACTCTATTTACTTATTTGCTTAATTATTATTTATAGGACATTGATCATGAGGAACCCTAGGAAATTTTCTACTGTCCCAGCTCGCGAGGTCATCAATTCAAAAATCGGTTAAGAGAAAATAATACAGTATATAGAATAAAAAAAACCTAAATATGTTTTTTGGTTCTCGTATTTTACGTGGAATTAATTTTCATGTCTAGTCTTAGAGGTATTAGATACATGGATACATGTAGTAAGAAATTTATTGGAGTAGTTATTCACTAATTTTTTTTACATAACACACGAAATTTCAACATAGATTAAGATATTAAAATTTTTCATACTTACCCATTTTAATAGTTTTATTATTCATTGTAATATTATAATATTTATCAATAAAAAAATTATTAAATTTATTTTAATATTTTTTTTATTACAAATATATCTAAAAAATGTCTAAAAGTAATAAAATATTAGTGAATTTTACATTTTACACATATATATATATATATATATATATATATATATATATATATTCTGATTTGTCTGCAACCAAACAGAAAAGACAGAAGTGATATTGTTATTGACCAATTAATGGAATGACAAGAATAGCATATTGCTTTGAAGAGCTTTGGAAAAGAGAAAAAGAGGAGAAGTAAAATAAAAGAAGAGAGAAAGGAAAAGTTAATTTTTGCATAAACATGACTCCTACAAGATTCTTAATTCAAAATGAAGCTGCTACGCTATTCCTCACACTCTTTTACTTACACACCAAATTTTTTGGTTAATATCATTTTTTAAATCTTGGTTTGTCTTTACACTCAGTCACCCTAACGATATAGTAATACTGGCATTATTCAAAACGATTAATAACAATGATATATTTCATGAATTATAGATAAAAATAATAATTTTGCAACGACTAGAAACTTTAAGCAAATAAAACAAACGGTACTTAACAATTAATATATTTTTATCTCCACGTCTAAATGTTTCTTCTACAAAACATTTTTTTTTATTGCATGTATTCTACTTGATCCAAATCCCAATAGGAAATAGTTCAAATTCTATTCTTATGAATATTAGAATTCTATCCATTTGTTCAAATATTGAACTTTACTAATTGGATTTAATTTGAATATATTTTATTTTAAATTCCTTTATTTTCAATTTTTTAAAAATAAAATTATTTGAAATGATTAATTTAATTTATTATTAAATATAAAATATTTAAAATCAAATAATTAATAATAATTATTTATTTAATAGTATTAATATATGATATTTTTCTATTCATATTAATTGAGTTATTTTTTAGCAAGAGTTAACGTGATTTTTCTTTATAATGTTAACATTTTTTTTTTCAGTTGACATTAATTAAGATTATTTTTAGTTGATATAAACTACAATTGGTTCAATTAATATTTCTGCTAAATTTTATATAAATATTTATTAAATATTATGGAAATGATATTTTTGTATTCATTCAACTCATGTTTATTGTTTATGTACAATTAGACAATCAAATTGGAGAGATATGCTCCATATAATTTGTTACTCCATATGTTATGCCTATTTATCAACAATTACATTAAATTATTGTCTTATCATATGTTATACATTGATACACTTTCTATATACATCTATATGAAAAATATAATAATTTCAATATTTTCACTCAAGTTGGTGAAATATCATGGACTCCCAACTTATTTCGCAAAGTCACAAACTGATTTTTTCGAGAGGCTTAGTAAATATATATGCTAACAGATAATGTGAAGAGACATGTGATGGACTTATCATCCCAGCTTGTAACTTTTTTCGTACGATGTGACAGTCTATCTCGATATACTTCATACACTCATGAAATACAAGATTTGTTGCAATATGAAGTGTCACTTGGTTATCACAATAAAAAAGTGTAGGCATGCTAATTGGAACATTGAGCTCTCACAGGATATAAACGTAACCATGTTAGCTCAGACAAGTATTTGCCATGACCCGATATTCTGCTTTAGCTGATGACCTTGACACATTGGTTTGTTTCTTAAACTTCCAGGATACTAATGAATTTTCGAGGAAAATGCAATAATTGTTGATTAATCTTCGAGTAATACGACATCCTCCCCAATTTGAATTGCAATAGGCTTTCCTCATAAGATCATTATCAGAGGGAAGTAATAATCCTTGCTCGAGTGTCCCCTTGATGTACTTCAAAACCCATAATGTTGCATCCTAGTGTGTTTTGCGAGGCTCTTGCATAAATTGACTTAAAGTTCTAACTGAGTAGACAACATCTTGCCTTGTTATGGTGAGGTAAATGAGCTTCTAACTAACCTGCGATATTTAGTTGGGTCATGTAATAAATCACCATATGAAAGAGTGAGTTTTAAATTTTGCTCAATGGGAAACTTCTTCGATTTTGCCCCAGTTAGACATGTATTGTCCAAAATGTCCAACGCATATTTTCTTTGAGACATAAAAATGTCATGTTTAGACTGAGAAATTCAATTCCCAGAAAATATTTTAAGGTGCCAAGATCCTTGATTTGAAAATGTTGGAGCAAAAATTTCTTGGGATGCTTGATTTCGGCATCATCATTTCTTGTTAAAAATATATCATTGACATAGAGCAAGACAATTGTGAAAGATGATCCAATAGTGTTGGCAAATAAAGAATAGTCCACTTTTGATTTAATATATCCGGTCTTTTGAATAACCTTAGAGAAAGTAACAAACTAGTTTCGAGACGCTTGTTTAAATCAGTACAAGGACTTATGAAGCCGATAAACCAAATTTTCCCCCTATTGACAAAATCCGAGAGGAAGCTCCACGTAAATAGTTTCATGAAGGTCACCGTGCAAAAACACATTTTGTACATCAAGTTGGCAGGTGAACTAGTTTCTAGAAGCTACAACAGTCAAAAGACAACGTAATGTCGTAAGTTTAGAAGTATGAGAAAAAGTCGCAAATCCCTTCGAACTTGTGTGTAGTCTTTGGCGACTAAGCGCGTCTTATACCATTCGATGTTCCCTTCGAACCTGTATTTTATTTTATAAACTCATCGACATCCTATGAATTTATGGCTAACTGGTAATGAAACAATGTTCCAGGTGTTGTTTTCTGTCAATGCTGATAATTCAGCTTCCAGGGCTTCCTTCTAGTGCGGAGAAAGAATGACCTGATCATATGATGAAGGTTCTCTATGTGTAGAAATGTTAGCTATAAAAGTGTAGTGAGCAAAAGATAAGTTGAAATAAGAAATAAAATGAGAAAGTGATTATGTAGAAATATCAGGGGATGAATTAGGCGCAGGAGATTCAGTGGTCATAGGTTCAACAATAGGCTCAATGGGTGGAATGAGCTCAATGGATATGGGTTCGGTAATGGGATCACTAGGCGAAGTTGGTGAAGCCGATTGTGAGTTCGGTAGTGTGTTAGGAAGTGTAGAATTTTGATGGTCCAAGTCAAGGACTAAATTTGGTAGGTCATAAGAGTGTGAGGGCGATGTTGTTTCATGAAAAGGAAAAATAGTTTCATGAAAAACCATGTCCCTACGAATAAAAACAGTGTTGTTTTCAAGATCATATAATTTGTAGCCTTTTATGATTAGATGGATATCCAATAAAGATGCACCGTCAATCACGAAAATTAAATTTGTGTTTGGAATGATTCACTGTTGCATAACATAGGCTACCAAATATACATAAATGTGTAACAGATGGAACTTGGTTATAGTTGAAAGGGTGTTTTATCTGACAGAATAGGGGAAGGTAAGCGGTTAATGAGGTAAAACGCGGTTAAAACACAATCTATCAAAAAACGAACAAGTAAATTAGACTGGTAAAGAAAAGATTGCACAACTGTGAGGATATGACAGTGTTTGTGCTCAACCACCCCGTTTTGTTGGGGGGTATAAACACATGTACATTGGCATTTAATGTCGTAATTAAGAAAAAAAGTATGCATGGAATTTTTTTGTGTGCCATTATGTGTTCGAAAGACTTTAACATGGATGTGGAATTATGTATATGCAAATGTGATGAAAGATTGTAATAGACATTGAGTATCTGATTTGTGTTGCGTCAAAAAAACCCAAGTACATCTAGTGAAATCATCAACAAAAGTTAAAAAAAAATCGTGCATTTGATCGTGCATTTGAATAAGTAAGTGGTATGAGGACCCCAAATATCGCAATGTAACAAATCAAATGGACACTGTGTATTTATTGCATTGGAAGTAAAAGGCTGTCTTGCTTGTATAGCAATGAGACAAATATTGCAGTTATTATGAGTAGACATATTGAAAGAAAATAATAAATATGCCTATTTTAAATGGTATGAAAACGAATGACCAAATTTCATATGCCAGAGATCCGTGTTGCTTGGAAACATGAAAAGAGTAGGACAATCTTTTGAAAGGTTTCATGTAATAAAGACCACCTCGTTGTTCACTCGAGCCAATTATCCTCAACATAGCCAGACCCTGCAGGATACAACCATTTGGAAGTAAGACAATACAATAATTTAGAGCTTTAATGAGTTTAGTTGTTGAAATAAGATATAAATGAAAATAAGGGACACATAAAGCATGCTCTAATTTGATATCCCTATTAAGTTGGATGGACCTTTAGACGTGATTAAGGTTGTTGAGCTTGTAGGAAGGTTTACCAAAGAAACTGATGAGGGAGTTGAATAAATAAATAATTCTGAATTTGAAACAATATGATCAGTTGCCCCACTGTTCAAAATCATGATTTTGTGAAGATAGAATTTACTGAAGTATTAAAGTTCAGGAGAAAACATGTTGCATTTGTGTAAACATCATGGTTACCTGAATTAATCATTGATGATTGTTGTTATGTCTCTTCCTATATAATTAATGAATTTGTCTGTTGAATGTTAGGCAAGAGAGACATCATCAAAATATTAGATCAGACACCTTTATAGGTGTCATTGAGACCCATAAGAAATTGCATTAAACCGTCTTCTTCCTTCTCGTCATTATGTGTTTTCATTTGATTACAAGGTGAGGATGAGCAATATATGTCTAAATCGTTCCAAAGACTCTTGATTTTTATGTAATATGAAGAAACAAACATTGTGCATTTGTGAAGATGTAGGTTTAGAAACATGAGGCTGGAAAATGCAACACCCCAATGCCCGCTCAACAAACTATTGATATGTTATTTGAGAAACTTTGTAAAATTACAAAAACTTTTCTTTCTTCTTTAAAAATATCTCTTTAAAAATGTTAGAAAAATATTGTTCAAGCAAATAAAAGTTATTGTAAAATAAAAAAATAATGTTCTCCATTGAAATAGAAACGTGGTATAAGGCATAGTTAATGTTCCCCATCCCTAGTGCTCATGATAATTTCATTTGTATAATAATGAAAATACGTTAATTCAGAAATTCAGGATAGAAGGTTTGAGAAGAAGTTAAAGATAGTTTTTAATTCATTAGTTACTCTTCGTTTTCATATAAAGTCCCTGAATCAATATAAATACAAAATATTTAAATATAAAAAACTTATTAGTTTAATATTTTAAAAGCAACATTGCACTCAAATAATTTATTTTAGATATTTTTTCTCTTCAATGATACGTTTAAATCTTTAAACTACAAACAATATAATACATGCCTGAATTTTAAAAAAAATTTCTATGATATGCATAAGCTTAGTTTTATTTTATAACAACAAATAATAAAAAATTTGTGTATAAATGAGTATAAATATTAGATATTGACCAAAGAATAAATTTCCTGTTAGCTAAATATGCTACTATATAAAATGGTAATTACAAATATCTTGAATATTTTAAAATTATAATTTTTTGACGAGTTTTACTTTATCGAATGCATTATTTTGATTTTACAATTTAACTAAGATTTAATATATCGGTTTTTGAACAATTTAATTATATTTTATATTAAAATTTATTATATTCTTGTTCTTTAATAATTTTTAGAATTGAGTTTCTAGAATTAATAAAATTTTCATCACAATGAATTTAAGGATGAATGGTTAGAGTGCTGTTCAAGGTTGAACTTTTGTTAAAATAATTTTTAACTAAATTTTAGTTATGTCTTATATTAGTTTGACCTAGTCTTAGGAACACTATAAAATTATATTTATAGACAAAAAAAAAATCCATCATATTTGTCTTTCAAGTTGTGTTGAGCTAATTTAAAAAACTAATGTCAAAAATCGAAAAAAAAGTGAATAATGTAATTGCACTTTTTTTATGCAATTTATAAATCTCATTCAAGACATTTTATATTAATTTACCATAAATAGATTTTTTAATATTAGGGATAATTTATTCAATTTCATTAAGGTATTTTAAATAATATTAATTTAGTTTTATTTTTTTAAACTAATTTAGTTTCATTATGTTATCTTGTTTTTTCTTAAATGAACTAAATTAACAAAATTGAAAAAAGTTTGTTCGTACAAAAAAATGTATTTTACAATATCTTCTGCAATTCATCTTTGAAGTGGATGAATCTAACCATTGGTTATATTTTATTTAATTAATATTAATAGAAAGATAGCTATTTTTGAAACTGCATAGAATGGTATCCATGGCTAATGCTCTTGGTATGTGGTGTTTGCAGCAGAGAGAGAGGGGCATTGTGGTCATAATGCAACTAAGCTTCATGTTCCCAGAAAGGCACATTCTCAGTTCCTCTCCTACGTTTCTGTTTCACACACTCAAACCATATTCCAAACCCCAATTTATGTCTTCATTTTCCTTCTCTTCCCCCAAACCTCTCTGTGCACATTCTTCTTCTCTGCCGATTCCATGACCGCCGGCGCTATGGCTACGGCCGCCGGAGCGGCGGTGACTCTTTACCTCTTATTCAGGCGGAGGAAGAAGGCCGAAGAGGAATGGTCGAGAGCGCGGACCTTGAGGGCGAAGCCAGCTCAGGCGCCGGCGAATCTGTTCGAATCGATCGTGACGTTGTCGGAGACGGTGAGGTTCACTTACTCCGAGACTATTGGGAAATGGCCAATCGCAGACTTGGCCTTCGGTATCAATTCCTTCATGCGCAAACAGGTGGACTCAATTTCCCAAGTTTCTTGTCGTCAAATTGAATTTTTGGGTTTGAAACTGGACACGACACTTGCAGGGTGATTTGTCAGTTGCGAGTGTGTATGGTGGAAGCGGTTGTGTGGAGTTGAAGGGCCCTGAAGCTGTAGCCGACTTAGAGATACTATTGAGGCTGTTAACTCTGTGCATGCTTTTCTCCAAGAAACCGTTTCCCGAGTTTTTAGATTCTGCTGGATTCTCGCAGGACCATGTCCTTCTCCACAGCCCCAAAGCTGAGGTAAGGTACCTTCTCTTGTAATTTTGTCTTTTTTTTTTTTTTTTTTTTTTTTTTTTTTCTTTTTTTTTTTTTTTTTTTGTTTGTTTTTTTTTTTTAAATCTTTTTTTTTTTTTCCCTTTTTGTGGGGGGGGTTGGGGTTTTTTTAGAGGGTGGGAAAGGAAAGAGATTTTCTTTTTGGTTTGTTTTTTTGGGGGGGGG
>Ga0123342_1003440_pt1 | contig 25375 bp, 12 predicted proteins | sample Turbeawhitnodule_FD_89960 | JGI IMG/M metagenome (GOLD analysis project Ga0123342, IMG submission 89960) | Root nodule microbial communities of legume samples collected from Mexico - Turtle bean Mexico white nodule | ecosystem: Host-associated > Plants > Roots > Nodule | place: Mexico: Nepantla... | reverse complement strand
TTAAATAGTTTCTAAATTGGTATCTAATTAGCAACCAAGGTTTTAACTACCAATTATTTAGTTTCTAAATTTAGTCTCTAAAACCTTGGTTGCTAATTAGATACCAATTTAGAAACTATTTAATAATAATAGAAACTAATTTAGAAACCAATTTTTTGTTTTAGTTTCCAAGATGGTCTCTAATTTAGTTACTATTGCAACTAATTATTTTGGTATCTAAAAATTGGTTTTTATTTCATGATTTTCTTGTAGTGAAAAAAAAACTTATAAAAATATAGAAGAATTGTAATTATAGTTTATCAAGTAAAATTATGACAAAATTGTTTAAAAACATATGGTATTTGAAATTAAATTTGGGTTCGACATTAGATTACAAGTACAAAAGATCCTAGCATTTTATGACGTAGGTATTGAAGATAGTTGCAAATTCTACTCAACTTGCATAATGAAGTGTTTGATGAAGACATCTCGTTTAAATGCTTATGAAGAATGTAGTTCATGTGTCTTGTTAGGTTAGAAGTGTTTTAGCCTTTTGCACTGTGAATTTACATTATATCTCATAGCCATAGTAATAAGCTCATGCACAAGGATTTCCTAAAAAGTGTTTTCAAAAATTTGTTTCAAGTTTTTTCAAAACTAATTTACTGCACAAAATTTTAATCTATTGTTTGACAAAACAATTGATTCTTTTATACTGGTACAAAACTGTTAAACTTTTTCAAAATTTCGTTTTGACTCCAAATTCAATTTTGTTCACATTTACCGTTATTAACTAATGCGAAAGTGGTTATGTTATCACCAAGAATATTTTCAAAAAACAATTTGTTCTTTTGAACTTTAATTTGTTATTTTTATAACAGTTCTTAACTGCTTTCTGAAAATTTGTTTTAATCTGAAACCTATGAAAAAAGAAGTTGATCTTAGGTCAAAACACACCTTGCAATCACGATTTGCATACAATTTTCAAGTGCTTTCATTGAGATTTTGAAGTAAATTTTAGTTATTGAAAGTTTTTCTTAAAAAGGTCTAGGGGCTCTTATGCTAGTGCCTTTGGTTAAAAATTCAAGGTTGTTTCAGGTGTTTTCCTTCCTATACTTTTCTTTTGTAAAGGTGTTTACATTTGTACTTCTTGATAGAGTTTCTAAAAGTGTTGCTGAAATAGGGTGTTTCAGCTTGTGATCTTGGTTCTTGGAGGGTTCAAGAACTAAGAGGTTTTGTAAAGATTGTTTTGCTTTATTAGTGAAATCCATCTTGGTATAAGGTGAGACTAGATGTAGTTCTTGTTGAGTGAACTAGTATAAAACTGTGTGTGCCTTTCTCCTTCTTGATCACTACTTTAAATATGAAATCTGATAATTTGTGATAAATGAATCTGTTATTTTTAAAGTTGAATCTTTTGTTTTAACTGTTGTTGGGTTAAATCATATTTTGTTTTATCTTGCTACAATATCGGTAATCTTTGATTGGGTAATACAAGTGTTAAAATTCTATTAAGCAAGCAATCTTGTTCAAGATTCTATTGTTTTGAAACTGTTTTTGAGATTATGTTGTTTTGAAACTGTTTTTTGTAAAGGCTTTTGAAAGTTGTTTTTTTTTAATTGAATTTCTGATTTGATAATCAAATTACAAAAATTCTGGATCTAATAACTAAGAAATAAAAATTTGTTGATTATATTTTTGAAGCTGCTTCTTGAAATCAGAAAATAAATATGTTTTTCTTTAAATTAATTTGTTCTTTTTCTGTAAGGATTTCTTAAATATTATTTATTGTGAAAATTTTATAAGTTCAGTTCACCCCTCTTGAACTTAGACACTAATAAATCTAACAGTATGTCCTAAGATAGTTATTTCTAATTAAATATGTAAAATTAATATAATTTTTAAAATATTTATTTTCCCCCAAAAATAAAATAAAAATACATGTGAAACTTTTTCGAAGTTACTTATTTTACGTATTTTCATTAAAATATCAGGAGATTCAACATCAATGAGTCATGAATATTCCATACAAGAAAGTTAAGACATTATATCAACCTAAAATTTTAAGGCATGAATTTTTTTCATTATATATTGCTGTTTAAACTCGTTTATACTCAATATGGAATAAAGTTTACACTTAGAATTCTAGCAATCTCCTCTTCAAGCACGAGTTTCTTATCCATTGGTACATTTCCTCATGCAATAGTGGTGTGATCCACTTGTACCATCGTTTTTATTACAACAAGACACATGTACTTTGAAACCATTGTGAGAAAAACTTTAGATACAAAGAATCCTAACAATACTAGATATAATCACTCACCGCATCATTTTTTGAGTTCTTCTAAGGAAAAACGACATAAAGACTCCAATGAATCATGAACATTCCATATAAAAAAGTCAAGACATCACTTCCAATTCAAAATCTTAAGGCAAAATATGTGAATCTTTTTTCTTGTATACTCTTTATACTCATTTATACTTAATATAAGACCAAGCTCATACTTGAAATTCTAACATTTAGTTTTCAAATTTTAATATTTTTTTTTTATATTTTATATTTGTATAGTTCAAGTTATTTAAAGTGTATAGGATAATAAGAGAAATTATACTTAATACACTTGCAAATCACACTATAAATAAAAATAGTGTAAATATATATATATATATATATCAATATTGTTAATTGTTGCATTAATTTTATTTATAATAAATATTTAATTTATTTGAAGTTTATTATAGTAAAACTATATTTTTAAATAATTAAATATTATATATAAGCTGATGTGTATAATTATACATATATTTTATATAATTTATTTATTAAAATAATTTTTTTAAAACATAAGAGGACATGTATACATACATTTATAACATTATTTCGGTGTTTGATGAGTTGTTATTGTCAAAACCGGACTTCTTTTATTATTTTTGGAGTAAGGAATAGTTAGTAGCTTTTGTTGGAAGTTTGGGATATGTTAGAATGTGAAGTCCGGTCTTATTTTTCTTCTTATTTCTTGTATAAGGGGTGAGTCACCCTTAAGTGATCCATATTTTTCTGATAAAAAAACATCTATAACATTTTTTAGGTATATTATATTTAATTAACTCTTAAAATATTGAATATAATATATATTTAAATAACTCTTAAAATATTGAATATAATATATATTTAAATAACTCTTAAAATATTGAATATAATATTACTGTTATTATACATATATTTAAGAAATGATTTCAGTGCACTATATTTAACTAATTTTTAGAATTTTAAACACTAAATATAAAATGATGAATATGATTATTCATATATTTTGTATAAAAACCTTATAAACTATATCTATATTAAATGTTAATGTAAAAGAACCAAATCATTTAATAATGTTATTGATAAGTAAAAAAATTAACTAACATTATGCCACTTTTTATACTATACAACTATATATAAAAGACAATAAAACATGTCATAACCTTCATGGTCGAGTATGTCGACGTAAATGAAATATATAAGGAATAACACCGAAACATGAGCAAATCATGTGACCGCAAAAAATCAAGATATATATAAATCCTAATGAAAAGTCTTGTTGCTTGGATAGATTTTAATCCATGTCATTTCCTAGGTTTCTAATGTATAGCTATATACGAAAAGAAAGAAATTTATGATGAATTTTATTATATATATTCTTACATGTGTTTATACAAAGTAATATAATTTCTCCTCTCTCCTCTTCATGACCTTTCACTATAATGTAGATGATTTAAATTTTCACTCTCAATCTAATTGATTTGGACTCTCTCGATAAAAAGAATGTACCTGCAAAGTGTTCTAATGATAAAATCAGAATCAATCGAATTAAGTTGTAATCTTATAAAAAATACTCTTCCGATTACTTAGTATTTCATTATTGAACTTTATCAATCTTATTAAAACTGTTTTATTCCTTTATCTTTTTCTGATTTTACTTAACTACCATGTATTTTCCTAATCAGTCAAGTACTACTGTAATAACTTTTTCATCAATTGTTCTACTATAAATCATACTTTTAGCTAAATTCTAATACTGATTATAGGTTCCAACAATTACTAGTAAGTCAAAAGTAATTAATAGTAAAAGTGTAATTCTTCCTATATATAAGGGTACAAGTAAATATAATTGGATTGTGATTCAGCCTATTTAATTTAGTCACGAGATAATGAAGGTTAAATGTAACAATATATATATATATATATATATATATATATATATATATATATAATATGTAAATAGTTATTTAATTATTTTTGGAATAAAAAGTTATTTATTTTATTAAATAAATAAATAATAAATTTTTAAATTAATAAAAGATAAAATTACCTAATTAAGAAGTTACATCAAATTAAGTTAAAGGATGTTGTATATGTGGTATAGATTTTATGTTATCAAGGATTGCATGAACAATCAATTGTAGAAGCCGAGTCCCTTAAACTCAAACCTTTCATATTTTTCATTTAGATTTTTTTTTGTTTGTCATCGCCCACACTTCTAATTTTATATTTTTCCTACCCGATCGACCTCCAATATTTTCCCAATAGTCACCATATTCTTTTGGATTAGAAGCAACTTCAGTTTTCTTCACTGCAGCAATTCATGCAGAATTTCGAATTGAATTACTTTTAGTTTCCCAAACAAAATATTCTCCACTTATATCCTTGGAATTTAAAAGATTTAAGGAAGACTCTGACTTCAATGAACTTGGAACATAATGATTAGACCATATATCCTTTTCAGATAATGCCTCAACACCATTCCATTTACTGTCTTCTCCCAAATCAAAACTATTATTTTCAAGTAAAACACATGAACCAAGTTTCTTATTGTCACAAAGAACTTTATTGTACCCTGCAGTCAGACTACCTAAAGTATTATTTCCTACACTCTCATCAACAATAACAAAAGATGGAAGATACTTGTCATTGACCTTTGGTTTTGCCCCCAACTTCTTCATAGATTCAAGGGCATTTGAAAACTTATAAGGGGCTTCTAATTTGAACTGTAATTCATTCACCTTTTTTTTGTGGCAAAAGCAACAAATGGAGTTCTTCTACTTGATTGACTATACTTTCTTTGTCTTTCTCCATATCAACATATTTTTCTTCCAATTTTGTAAAGCTTCTTTTCAGGTTACCAAACTTTGCTTCAACACTCTCCAATTGAGATACCAAGACATTCCTTTCATTTAGAAGATTTTGCTTTTCATTATTCAGTAAATTGCAAATTTTCCTTAAACCTTCAAGCTCAATTTTTGCATCATAAAGGGACTTCTCCGACAAGGTATTCTTTAAGTTGAGTTTGAATATCCGATTCTTCGCCATCTCCACGTTTGCAAGCACTCGTCCATTTTTTTCTTTCAAGTGCAAATTCCGGTCTTTCATGAAAATCGAATAACCTTTATCCAATAATTGTCTCATACTGAGAATATTACTCTTCAAGTCAGGTACATAATAAACGTCCTCCTAGTACCTTGTTTTCCATCCTTTTGAAAAAAAAAACATATTTTTCCCCAACCTTTGATATATAGGAACTTTTGTTGAGTCTCCAAAAGACACATGTTCATCTTTGATCTCTTGTATATCAACAAAGAGATGTTTATGCCCACACATATGATTACTAGCACCAATGTCTAGATACCATACCATGTCATTATTCAGGATGGTGCCTTCATTGGCCATCATGAGAATTCCTTCATCTTTTGTCTCATCTTCCTCCACTAAATTTGCATTTTTTTCCACTTTCTTCTTGGTATAACACTCCTTTGCATAATGTCCATATTTGTCGCAATTGTAACATTCATCATTTGAACAATGTGAACGACCACCACGATCACGACCTCGTCTATGCTAGTTGTTGGTTCATTTTTTCCCTCTCTTCATTGTTGTTTCCATGACTACAACCTCCATTGTGATAAAAATCGTGACCTCCGCGTCCATGTCCTCTTTCTCGGTTATGTTGCACATACATCACCTTGTCTTCTTTAATGGTCATCTTTGTTTGTAAGGCTTCCTCCAAGACTTCTTGTTTATTTTTCTTCTTCCGTTGTTCATGTGCTTCAAGAGAACCCGCGAGGTCATTACTGGTCATCTCTTCCAAGTTTCTTGACTCCTCGATTGCGCATACAACATTTTTAAAGTCATTAGTCAATGATCGAAGAATTTTCTCCATGACCCTTGCATCCGTGAGAGTTTCTCCATTGCGTTTAAGTTGATTGACTACCATTTGCACACGAGCGATGTAACTAGATACATTTTCTGAATCATTTATCTTAATGGCCTTCAACTCACCTCGTAGAGTTTGAAGACGCATTTGTTTAACTCAGACTGCACCCTTGAACACCTTTTCCAAGATGTCCCATGCTTAGTTTGAAGTGGATGCACCAACAATCTTCTCAAAGATTGTCTCATCAACAGCTTGATACAACATATACAAAGTTGTCTTATCTTTCGATCGTGTCACTTTAAACACTTTGTTTTGGACCGTCGAGTAACCAATGGTATTTTTCGGTTCTTCAAAACCTTGTTGAACCACCTCTCGAAAATCTTGAGATCCTAGAAGGGCTTTCATTTGGATGCTCCAATTGTCATAATTCGCCATTTTTGTTAATCGAGGCAGGGAAAAATTATTGGTTATACTGGTCATAGCTCTAATACTAATTTGTGAACAAATAATATAACTTTTATTTCACTGCTACTTTTTAAATGAGAATACAATCTCTCTAAATAGTCTCAAAATAGACTTAATAAATTCTACATTCCCTCTCATAAAAGTTATACTACAAATTACATTTAAAATTATAGTATAAATGACATTCAAAACTAAAATTAAAACTAATAATTCTACCGACCCGTCCCCAGGAGTTGACCAAAGTCAAATTCAAACATATGGTGGGACCCACCAAGGGACCCAAGGAAGAAAGTCAATAGGTTGACCACTTTGGGCGTCGCCAAGTGTGGGCATCGCCAGGTGTGGGTGTCGCCAGGTGTGGGCGTCGCCAAGTGTGGGCACCGCCAGGTTGAGACGTCGTTAATGTCACCCCCTGATACCCACGGGTAGGGAAGACCGTGGAGGGGGCGGCACAATAAGAGGCCATGGTACGGGCGAGGAGGCTTCAGGCCCCGGTACCTCAGAATGAGTAATAAGAAAAGATAAAGGTGGCTCCAAGGCCATAGTCCCGGTACCAGTAGGGAGTAACCTGACTCGTGAAGTACCCACGCTACCTCTGGAGAGTCCCTGGGACAGATACGACCTAGGAGAGAGCCACGCCCAGGGGCGAACCATGTGCGTGGTGCGAGAGGAAGGCAGATACACTCCTAGTGCGAGTGACTAGAGGCTGGGGTGCATGAGTTGACACCCAGAAAGTCACCCATCGCGCCAGATGCACTTTGAGGAAGGAAGACTTACACGCTGGAATTTCCCTAAGTTGGGTTACAGCGTGGTAAGGCTTTCCACGTGGAGTTGCGCTAAGTCAGAGAAGCCACGTGGCAGCAAGCACTGAAACCCAAGGTATATAAGCTTTTCTGAAAGCTTAGTAAGGTACGTTTTACTCAGTTTACACACACACTCTAATCATTCGCTCGCTTACTCACTGTACGCACAAGTGGTTGGAGAGAGAGAGAAAGTTAGTTACAATTCAGTTACACACCTTCAGAGCATTCAGTTACAGTGCTCCGATACGGAGGTGTTTTATGTTTCTTGCTTGCTGACTTGATCGTCAGAGTGCAAACTGTCACGAGGGCGCCCTTTTGCTCACTTCATTTCAGGTACTCACGACGACGTAAGGCGGAGATCTGAGTTGAAGACGAAGGAGTCCTTGTTCGTAAGTCAGAGCCACGCATGAAGATTTTCTTGGTCAACCGGCAGGAACAATAATTATTGATTATTCAAATTTCAAAATATAACTAATGACGACTTTGAATTTAATGCTAACAAAAACAATGTATTTTATCTGTTCAGGGGAGTTTCAGCTAAGACTTCTTTTAATTTATTCATTGTTTTATACTTTGATTTAACTTAGAATCTTGCAAGATGCACTGCACTTTTCATCTGCACCAATCCTTGTTGTCCCTTTTCTTTATCTTATATGATAATTATGCGTTGAAATTGCTCTATTTCAGCAATTCTACAACCTTTGCCATGGACGTCAACCATTCCCTTGCATCCTTCGTGAACCTTCCTGTCATTTTTCGTTGCATGAAAGATGGGATTTAAACTCCATGAAGATAAGTTGTGGTAGCAGTCATGAGTCCACTACTGCTTCTTATCCCCAAGTAATTGTCCATTGTTCACTTCTATTTGGATTAGGGAGAGGATTTGAGGAGTGATTTGAGAGGAAAGTGTAAAGAAAGTGAGGTTGTTTGGATTATGATATAATACAGTGAATCTGTGAGGAAAGTTTATTGAAGTTTGTGAGTGATATGATGGTTGTAAAGAAATTTTTAATTTTTTTAAAATGTGTAAAATGTAAGTTTACAAATTTACCCTTTCTTTAAATAATATTTTTTTACTGTTAATATTATTATTTAATAAAATTATTTTAATTATTATTAAATAAGTAATTTATTTTTATTTTTATTATTATTTTTTATAATTTATAATTTATTATTATTATTATTTTAAAATTTTATTTTAGTTACTATAATTATTTATAATTTTATTAATTTTTTTATATATATTATTCCTATTTTAAATTTTAAATATATTACTATTATTTCATAATATTTATATTTATATTACTAATTTATTTTCTTTTACTATTACTATATAAATATATTTATATTATTATTATATAAATTTATTTATCTTTAAAAAATTTGTTATATTTTAAAAGTTAAGAAATGAATTCAGTGGTAAACCATGAAAATACAGTATGAGTAGAAACTATTTTGCAGATTTCGTGTCTTTCCACGCTCCTAAATCAGCGTAAATTGATAGATACAAACATGATTCCTCCCGCATTTCTATCTTCGGTAACAGTAAACACCCAAAAACAAACACAACATTCAAGTTTAGAACTACCAGCATGGTGTTTCCATTAGATAATTCTTACACTCCTGCACGTTAAGCTTGTATGTGCGTTATGCAACCCATGTTGGTCATTTCAACGATGGGTTGGGCTTCCGATGATGTTTCTTGGAGGACGGCTTCTGGATTATGTAATTCGAAATTTGTAGTTTAAATTTTTTTATTGTGGATTACATAATCCAAAATGCTTTTAGAACACACAAAAAATCAATGCAGCAAAATCAGTGTAAGAGAAGAGTGAAATACATATGAAAAATTAACATTTTTCACCACACAATCACAAACGCACTATAAAATGCTCTCATATTCTGTATACAACCACAAAAAAACTTTTAACCGGTGATAATCGCGTTCCATATATGTTTTGGGATGCACTGTGAGAGAAGTTGGGAAAAGAGGTAAGATGAAAAACCTTAGTAGAGTTTTTGAGTTTATTTATTTTTTAATTGCAGAACAAAAATGTAATTGTGCAATTATTATGTGGTGCCCCAAGAACCCATGGGGTGCAAGAAGAAGTAGCCTTGTTGGAGCATGGGACAACTATTCATTACGCATGCAAGACACCATCATGGCTGATATCCACACTGGGCAATTTCTTCTACACCATAGTTTTCATTTGCACCCGGAGTGACCAAAAGACATTATACCCTTAATTTAAAAAATAAATAACCTTATTTCCTTATTCCTTCATCTTTTTCATCAATGGTGACACCCTCAAGCACTCCCTCCTCGCATCTCCTTTCCTTTTTCAAGCTTTTTTGTGATGTTTTAGAGCATTTTCACATTCTTTTGTTGAAGATTGCATATGCATTGGCGAGTCATTGTTGGTTGCGTTGTTAACAAATGTTCGTTTTGATGTTTTCATTTATGTATTTTTTCATTCCAAATTTGGTGATTTGGAAAGATTCCAAATTACACAATCATATTTTTTATTTACTTTTTCTACATATTTTGGATTGTACAATCCATAAGGTATTTCCAAATTTTGATTTGTACAATTAAAAATGCATTTTAGAAAAAATAATAATTATGGATTGTACAATCCGAAAGACATTTCTATATTCGGGAATACCTTTCAAATTGTATCGTCTAACGTGATTAAATACAAATTGTACAATCTGAAAGGCATTTCCAAATCCAAAAATATTGTAGGTATGTGTAAAGTTTATTAGAATTTTGGTTTTCATTAATGTAAGAATGATGTTGCATACACAATTATGACTAGAACTGAAGGTGGTGAATCACAAGGCGGTGGTAGGCCTTCGACATTAGTCTATATACGAGATCGTAAGCTAACATGTGATCATACAACTACTAATGTGATGGATGCACATGAAGACCGACATGACCAATAGAAAGGATTTCCTAAAGGACCTTCAGACCTTTCTCTGCTAGTAAGTTTCATGGATCATGTCACTTTGAAGTTGTGGTAGGGTGAGGTAAGACCTCACAGATGAGGCAATTTTGGAGTGCACACATTACACTTGGTTGGCTCTGAGAGGTTTATGAGGAGTGTTGCATTCGGTAGACTTGGTAGTGTGTTGTGAGAGCATATTTGTTGCATCTAGTGGGATGCACAACACTTGTTGATAAGAATGTCACCTCCATATATGTGTTGTTGTTAAAAAATCTATAAGTGTGTGGTGAATACTCGTGGGTAGCTATCACATTTACCCATATGTTTATCAGTTAAGGGATGCGTGTTTTGCTTAACAAAGTAATTGGACATTTATGTGACACTTATACAGGTAAATCATATACAAGATTAATGAAAATTACATTTATTTTCATATGAATGCACAACTATTGATTTGTTGAAATTGTAACAAACATGAATATACGAACATTTTAAAGGTATAGGGGGAGGGATATAAATCCCACCTATTAGAAGATTCACTCATGAGCAACTTGATGTGACTGAATGACATATTTGTATTATTGTTGCTTCTGGTTCCAGTTAGATGTTCTGACCTATGTTAAAGTCATTTGGAGTCCATATGACGACCATCGCCCTAGTAGGCCCTTTGAGTCCGTCTCTTTATGGTACATGTATGCAACAACATTTGCTTGCGTATGTATTGAGCCCGACCTCTCATGTCATATGAGACTTGAGTTTTGAACGTTATAGATGAGAAGTCCTTATACTTTGTCTACTACATTGTTATTGGTGTGACACTAACTTCTCTTGCATTTGCATGTGTAGCTAAATACATGTAATAGTTCAAAACTATGTCATACCCATATATAATGAGTTGCACAAATAAATATCGATTGAATAGACAATCATATTGTTGCACTTCTAATCCACAAAACTCACATCTCACCACTAGCATGCATGCAATTCTTTTTTCACCTATTTATATTAAAAATATAGATAAGAATAAATAAAGTCAATATAAATTGAATAGCTTGTTATAAAAAAATCATTAAGGTTAGTTCAACGAATTAAAATATCTAAAATGTAATCTAAACTTGGAAAAGAAATCACACATAACTTCAAAAGTTTATCAAAATTAAATTGAAACTAGAATGGTTAATAAAGTGAGAATAATAATGAAAACCCTCAACGTTGAGAAAAAATGCTAAAAAGTGAGAAATATATATTTTGCATAAACTTGTAACAATGAAATTTGGCAAAAAAAGTATTTCAACTTAATTACTAACAGCAAACATATTTGTGTGCAGTTCAACTTCAAATACCCTTCATGTTGTATTTATTAGTTTGTCAAATTCTCAATTTTTAATTTTTTTAATACTTTTCAATCAATTTAGTCCTAGTTTTTAAATGGATGAAAATTCTGTAAATCTATTATTTTTAAATTTATCAAAATAAAATCCATATTTATACTCTTAAACAGTATGTATATATTCAAACTATTATAGATATTAATTATATTTTTATTATTTTAAAATTAAATAAATATCTTCATTCGATATATACTTGATCCGTAATCCTGCTAATTTTGAAAATTCTTTCACGCGCTCGACCTTTGCCGCGCTCTCTGGGGTCCCAATCTCAAGCTATCTTTGTCGTAACCTTAGGTTCGTCTCTGTCCTTTCTAGGGTTTTGTTTCTCAGGGTTTTTTTTCCAATGGGTTTGATTCCTTTGTTTTTGCCATATCCTTCTATGTTTCTAGACTGAATTGTTAATTCTGTGTTGAACTGCTGGCTGCTATTGATTTCTTGGATGATGGTGTGCTTGAGTATTTACTCTTCTAATTGTTTCCATTGGAGTTCAGATGATTGGAAGAAAATTAGAAAAAAGGTGTATTATGCATTTGGGCGCAGATATAGGTGTAGTTGAGTATATCTGATTCCTGAATGCGCAAAATCTCACAGTTAATTAGTTTGGAAAACTAAAATTTAATTACCTACTGTTAACGCGATCGAATTGGTTCATTCATTCAGTGGATGACTAAACAACTGGAAAGAAAAAAAAAAATATTCTACATTAAAAAATAGAACAATAGTTGATTAACTCCATTCCAAGACTATCACAGTTAATTTGTTGAGTGACAAATTTGATCTGAAGGATCAAAAGTACATAAGACCAATTTATTGCTCTTCACCAGAATGAAGAAATGCTAGCTGTATCCAATACACCTCTCTATCTGTAACATTATAAATTCTACTCAACGTCGAGGGTTGCATCGTTTGTTGCTTTTTTCGGATGGTCACACTAGAGTGGCCCGCCGTGAGTTTGTGAATATGGTAGGGTCTGAAGGTGCGTGTGATGCAATGCTAAACTTTTTGGTCGTTGTCATCAATGTTACAAAGGTTCTGTTTTTTAGATTCATAATTGGGGATTTCTTGGAAGATCTGGTTGTCCTTGGTTCAGATTTTAGTTGTTGATTTCTTGGATTCTACTACCATTCTACCACTTAATGAGCTTCTGACTTGTTTCTCAGTTTTCACTTTGCTTCAAGATTCTTCTTGTGGAAGGCTATCTACAATCTGAAGTATCAAACTCCACTTATTTTCTTTCTTTCCTGTACTGTCTTCTGATAAATTCATCCATTGACTCGTTTCAAATTTAGATGTCTTGGTTGTCATATAACTTATTGATTGATATTTCTTGTTTCTACTAATGATTTATGTCGCTTGTTCAAAGATATTACATGAATTTGTCTACTGATGGTATAATTGGAATTTTTTATCTTATAATTAGCATATATTATTTCATGGGTCGCTACAGTTGAGAATAAATGAGGTTTTGGCTTTATTTTTCAAGAATTTTATTTTCGATTCACTGTTCTGCTGTGCAGAAGTGGAGATAGATGTGCTGGAGAGTATGCTTTCTTATTTGATTGTTTTAATTATACAGTAAGCATTTTTTATATGCTCTCATCTTTTCCTTAACGGTTCTTGTATATCAAATTGTTTGCATTCCTATATAGTTAGGGTCCTTTGTTATGTTTCCTAAAAAAGTTTAAAGGGTGGATCACGCTCTCAGCTTTTCCGTCACAGGCTTCTTATGTAAATGTAACAATTTCCTACCTCTCGAACGTTCAATCATTCACATATATGGTTACCATCCTTTGTGTTTTCTTTTTTAAAAGAGCTTTGTCTTTATATTGGTTCAATTAATATTTTAACTTCTCTTTACTCCATTTAATCTCGTACCATTTTTTTTCTGTTAAAATCGTTTGGTTTCTCTTCATTTCGTCCCCAGACATCCTTTGTGTTTTTGTTTCTTTAAGTTACCAAGAATAAGGCAAATAATACAGTTATCTATTTTTACATTGTTCTTTTGGTGAAAAAGGAAGATAAACATTCAGAGAAGCCATAGTTTAGCCAACAACGGCTAGGTCATGCGTATAAGCATAAAAAAATGGTGGAATTATAAACTCCGCTTTGAGCTGTGCCCGAGCTCCTTCTCCTGGTAGACCATATATTTCCAGAGGTTGTTTGGTATACCATTTTTTTATTTATTTTATTTTCTTTTCTTTTAGAAAGACAATTACTTGGAGGAAATAAACAGAAATAATGGGGGGAAACTAATTTTTGTATTTCCATATTAATCGTAAAGAGTAAAAAAGAAAACGTTTTGTATATATGTTTCAGTTACAGTACGCACACCAAATTTTGAAATTTGTGTATGCATATCGATTCTACAAGTGAAGAAGCATGTATTCGAGTTCGAGTCAGTTCGACGGCAACGCAGCCTTCTCCGGCGGCGGATTTATGCCTTCTCAGGCCACTCAGGGCACTGATCCTTCACTGGGTTTCTCCAAGGTCTCTTCTCCTTTATTTTTCCTTTTTATCATACTCACAAACACATTTAACACTAATTAATCCCTAGGGTTTTGCTCTTCCAATTGGAAGTTTTTGAGAAAACGTTGTGCTTTGAAGTTATATTTATGATTTATTGTTGTTTTGTAGAATCGCGATGCTCAGTCCTTGCTTCCTCTAACAGTTAAGCAAATATACGATGCGATTCAATCAAGCGATGATAAAGCCAATTTGATTGTTGACGGTGTGGACGTTAATAATGTGCGTTCTCCTTGAATCTTAGTTTGTTAATTTGGTTAAGGTTTGGAGGTTCTGACAATTCGAGTCCAGGTTACTCTTATAGGAAGAGTGTGCAACAAAGCTGGACGAGTTACTGATGTTACTTTTGTGCTTGATGATGGTACTGGGAAGATTGAGTGTAATAAATGGTAATTGTCGTTAAATTTGTTATGTCTAGATCATTATTTTTGTTCTGATCTTTTTTTCTTTTGCACCATTTGCTTTTGGTAGTGACGAGTTTTTGTTCGTCTGCAGGTTTCAGGAAGCTGCTGATTCAAATGAAGCAGAGTCTATCTTGTATGCTACTGCAATATTGTATTTGCTGTGTAGATTTTCATTTTGTATTTAGGTTCTGGTCGAATAAAATTCTCAAAACATATTTATACGAAAATAAAATAAAAAAGAGGAAATTAATTAAATTTCTTTTATAAGTTTAAATTAATTTATGTATAAGCTAATTTACAAAAGTCATTTTATTTAACTTTTTCAGAACTAGTTTTAATGTATTAAAGAAGTTTGATTCATTTTACTTTTTTATTTTATTCTCTTGTGTTTGTTTACTTAGAATTTATTCAAATAGGGTCTTAATAACTTTACCCATTTTTGAACTTGTATGTATAAGTAGTGAGAAGAATGGTTTTAATCACTCCCGTTTTTTAAATACCATACGTGTTTACTTGTTTAATTCAGAACGGAAATGACATGTTTTGAGTTACATGTTACTACTAAAATAAAAAAAAATAGAAAGGTACATAAATATGTCCATTTTATTCTTTTTTCTGCAAGAAAATAAGCAGCAGATACACTGATAATTTTGTTCGTGTTTTGTAGTGTGGTTATTTGTTGTCACACGTGTATGTTTTTATTTACTCAGATAATTCATTTCAAATAGTATGTACTAATATTCTAGTTTCATTATTAGGGACGGAATGTATGCGAGGCTCCATGGACATTTGAAAAACTTTCAGGGTAAAAGGACCTTGAATGTTTTCTATTTCAGGTGTGGACGAAGTTTAAATATTTAGCTCTTCAATATTTTAAATTGTCTTCGATATCTATCATTATCACAATTGAGGATGGTTATCTTCTTATCTCGGCGATTTGAGGCGGACCTCTTATTGCTTACAGTTCAATATTTAACCTCACTCCGCTGCGTCATTTCAGGCCTGTGACTGACTTTAACGAGGTTGCTAGTCATTTCATAGATTGCATACATGTGCATCTCTACAATTCCAGGATTCGGGTATTAGTTACAATATTGTAATTTTTGTTTGAGTTGACATGATGTGAGGTGGATATATAGTTATGAATACCATGCGTACATGTGTATTCTAATGTTTCACTTGGTAACATCTTCAGAGTAGTGTCCCTAATCAGCAACATGTTATGAATTCTACGCCAATTACTCCCACAATGGGTTATCAAGCTAAAGTTATTCCACCAACAAATCAGGTAAGAGAGTGAACCATACTTTTCTGTTTATGTTTCATTTTTATTTGATATAACTCCTTTGCTACTTTTCATCTGTAGTTCTCTGATCAACATGCCATTGGCCAGAAGGGTACTGAAAATATGGTCTTAGATTTTCTGCATCTTCCCGCCAACAGGTACGTTATCTGGTTGTAATTAAACATCAACTATTTTGTTTTTCTGAATGTTGGTTTTATCCATTGATTTATGTGTATGCGTATCCAAAATACCTTTCTTAAATATTGCCAAACTTCTGCATTGTCTGCTGTAGAAGTAGCATACGGAGTTTTTTAATAGTTCAATTCGGAGCAAGGTTGTAAACAATTTTTTTAGACTAAATTAGTTTTTTATCCTTTTTCTATTACTTTGTTTACCTTTGTTTTTCTAATGTTAAAATGTTCAGCGAGGTCCTCTAATTGTCAAAACAATATGCAATATCTCCCCTTTCATCTATTTTCCCAGTGTCCCAACTTTAGCCTGATAGTGACGTGTCTGTTTTTCATTAGATTAGGTTAACATTGTTAGTGAGAAAATAGGCATAAAGGACCACATTGCATATATTGACAATTAAAAGAATATATTGAACATTTTAATATAAGAGACACCAAGTTGGTAGAGTTAAAAGAAAAACAGAGATAAAAATATTAATTTAACCTTTTTATTAAAAAAATTAAATGATTGAAAGTGCATGTTAAGGAATCGTATGCTTCTATACATGGCACAAGTTGGCAAACTGGCAACTTGAGTTTATAATGAGAATGAGCAAGATTGGTGACATTATTTTGGTTGGTATCCCATGAGTTTCAACTGGTGTTGTGCAATGTATCCTCATATACTATTATGATCAAAATAAAAATCCAAGAATGTCGGATGTTCTTTGTTAATTTTCTGTTTTGAAAACTACAGACAGACTTATTTGAGATCACAATGTACCTAACAAACAAAGGGGAGTCTTAGGATACTACTATATATCTAGTTATAATCTACGAAAGTAAATGTTATGTCATGTTTAAAAGGAACAACGAGATAAAAGGTGCGTGGATGTAGCAAAATAAAAATGTTAAGATAGATGTCTGTCTTGACTCATAAGAAAAGATGAATTACAAAATGATTGTATATAATGAGATATTGAGATGGCATCAAATAGGAAATTGATATAAAATCAATCAAAATTGGTTTTGCACACATACAAAGAAGGTTGTAGACAAATATGACTAGAGAATTCCCAAGAGGAGGATGAATTGGTAAAAAACAGAGTTTAAAAGCAAGACTTTCTGTTTAAACTTTGTAGAAGAATATTTCTTCAATCTCTTGATATCCAATTCTTAATGTAGAATTAATCCCCTTAAGTACAAAATATTTTCAAAAAGAAATTTCGTTCTGGTTCAATTTTTACCTAATCCACCGTTAGTTCAATCCCTTCAAATTTGAGAAGGATTGTTCTACTATCCGAGAAAACAAATGTTACAAATACTAATTACAAGAACAAAGCAATATCAAGGAATTTTTACATATGCAGAAACTTACTCTGTATAACGCGTCAAACTTAGTTGTATAATCCTTAGAATGCAATGGCACAGAAAGAAAAACGATATCACATGATTTGATGACAGATTTTCTAAACGAATAAAGCACAGAGAATGAGGAAACTTCTCCCAGAACTTCAATGTATCCACTTTCTTGCTAAAAAAATTATAATCTTTTGCTTTGGCTCTGAAGAGGAAAAATAAACTCTTTGAATTGTGAGTCTGAATGATTGTTTAAGATTTGATCCCATTGTAGAAGAAGAAAAATGAATTTTTTGTATGCAAGTATCACAAACATTCACGCAATAGCAATAACAAGCAACCTTATATATCATTTGCCAAGTACAAGTTCATCATCAAAACAAAACCAAAAATATCTTCATCTTCAAGATGCGGAACACAGGTGTCTTCACGTGTTCAACCAAGGTTACCAAAAGAACTACAGAGAAATGAAAATTGCATGACTTTTAGTCCTATGGAAACAAAGAGTGGAGAATAAATTGGAGATATAAAAAACATCACACGACCTTAGTTAAAATAATAAAGTTCGCACTTGTTTTTTAGATGAATGTGTTGAATACTGTTTGGTATTCACAACTTAACATTCTGATATTTATGTTTCAGGTCAAGGAATGAGGGAGTCCGTCGTGATCTTATTGCACAGCATCTTGAAATTTCTTTGGATAAGCTCATGTCTGTCTCTTTCTCTCTGTCTCTCTCTCTCTGTTTCTCTCTCTCTCTCTCTCTCTCTCTCTCTCTCTCTCATAGTATTCAAATCTTGTTGATTCTTATTGAATTCCTCTGCAGGCTGGCTATTAAAAACCTTATCGATGAAGGTGCCGTTTATGAAACTATAGCTGATCACTATAAGTCAATCATCAATGGTTGATATATTTATTGTTGGACAATGGCATAATTTTGTCAAGGTAGGCTTAACTATGCGTATGCATTCCAGTGATGCAACACACAAGCAAAACACCAGTTCTGCTATATTTTGATCAAGTTGTCTTTCCTTCTCACGATAACTATATACCAAGAGTATGAACCGGTGATAGGTAACAAATTGAACTTGATATGGAATGTATATATTGTGCGAAGTGTTTTTTTTTTAATTAACGAAGATTAACCATTTACAATAATTATCATTACTGTATTGGCCCGTAGTTATAATGAGTGCGGATGCTTTAAAATGGGTAAATTCTTCCTCACCTCCATGCATTCCTTCCTACACCCCCATACTTTGAAAAATATCCAAATTTTTTGATATTTTTCATTGAACTTTTTTTTTTAATTCCTTTAGACTTTTCAGATTATAAAATCATAAAGTTTAAAATTGTGATTTTTTATATTTTGGATTGTATCATTTCAAATTTGTATTCTAGAATGTATAGTCTTAAATACAATCCGAATTACAGTTTTGTATTTTAGATTACATATTTCAGAATATTGTATTCTAGAATTTGCTTCATTGCACATTTTAAAATACAATTTTTGCATTGTGTAATTTGTATTCTAGATTTGTATTATAGAATGTACATTATGTCAATTTTGCATTTTAGATTATATAATCTAGAATGAATAATTTTAGCATTTTCAAAAGTATGTGGTGCAAGAAAAAATATGGGTTCAGAAAGAAATTCTCTTTAGAGCGAGGAGCTAATGGGCTTCATTGCAAAAGGTTACTCTTAGAGTGTTTTTGTTAAAATCTTTATATGGGTCCACTATTGGTCGTAGCTAAGCTTTAAAAGATGCACCCTGGTATCAAAAAGATATATACACTTACGGCCATATATCAGTGAAGCGTAACTGTTTGAACCTGTGTCATAAATATACGTCTGTTTTTGTATAAATAAAAGTAATAGTAAGTCATACTGAAACAAAAAAAAGAAGTTCAGTTTGGAAATACTAGTGTAGATTTTTTTAAAAGTTAACAATAGATATATAATGTACGTTTTTAAAATATGAAGAGTTACTATAGGATTGGAAAAAGTGTAGCAAAGGAGTAATGTAACAAGTGCAATAATAAAAAAGAAAAATATTAAGGTGAGAATGTAGTTAAAGTTAGGAGTGCAGGAGTTGTGAATATAGAAGGGTGGAAATTATAAAGTGGAAGTAGCAGATTACGATGGACACCAGCATCACGTGTGGTTCACTCCAGCACAACTTCCACCGCCCTCTTGTTCTTGTGCCTGAAATGGCACGTGGAAACAGAGGTCTTGTTCTCAAGTCACGTGCTGTGATGGTGGTGGATCATTTTTCAGTATAGGGCAGACCTCTCAAGACGACACGTGCAATCTCATTTTCTCTGTTTGACTCTCCTATCATGTGGATGCACCGTTTTCGCTCTGCCTCCTTAATTATTGCTTTTAGTTTTTTACTATTCATTATATTCTCTAAATTCAGACACTCATGCCGAATCCGACTTTATGTGTTCAATTGATAATAAGATACCATGTATGTTAATGCATATTCTAGAATACCATTTCAAAAACGCCAAAATAAAATATTTGTTGGCTTAAAATTGGGGGTGAGGGGCTAACAACCCTCTTCATACACTTGCTATATCTCTTATTATGTAAGAGAATCGTAATCAACCACACGTATTGTGAATCCTTAGTTGGACCCACCTTTATGTCTCGAATCACGCAGGATCAGATCTTTCTCCAAACCGAGAATGTGAGAAGAATAATTTAAACAACACAACTAAATGAAGCAAAAGAGAATTCGGAAGAGATGATGATGATGATGAAGCAATAATAGTAATAAACTAGAAATTAAGATATAGCAGCGAACGTGAGAAATGATTCGTTTCTCTGACCCCAAACTACACTCTGCAATGGCTTTCTAATACAAAGTTTGACTGTTTTGGCAAAGTATTCGGCCTGGAATTAAAGAAATTGGCTTTTAGTAGCCAGCTGTGAAGATTGCTTAGTTTATGATAGAAAAATGTGTATGTTAGTGGGTGTTTTATAAGTCACCAATTATTAGTTTAATTAGTTCCTTTTCTTTTTACTGCAGATTTGAAGGGAATAATGAAGCCTCAATGCCAACACTCTCCCACTCCCGCCGAACTCTCTACCAATCTAAAACACCCTTTACTCTTTCTTTATTCCCCACAAATAACTTCACTATCATGTAACCTTTCCTCTTTATTTTTTACGCCTTTCTGCATTCTCATTGCTTAGTGTAAAAGCATTTTTAACTCTTATACGTGTTTTGAGGACTACTCTGTCTGCTGCTCCCCACATTTTTACTAAATAAAATTGTTCTTCACTACCTAATCTCTATTCCAATGTTCCTCACAATCACATTTGTCCTTTTCTCACATGTGCAGTGTGAACGTGAGCTTTGCTTGGCTTGCAATCTGGATTGGCTGAGTCACTATAAGACACATTTTCTTTTGTAGCGATTGAGACAAGTGTCCGCATGGTCCGGGGTCAAAGTGTCCTTTCGGGAGCCACCCACCATCTTTGTTGCACAATCCTGCTTCACTTATTCTATAATTCCCATCAATCCATATCTCTTATACACACACTTCTATCATTATTCTAATCCTTCCCTTTAATATCAACACTGCTTTCTTAATCTCAATTTTCCTCAACTCACATTTATGTCATGTCATTATCAAATGCATCCCAACTTAGTCCTATATAACAACTCAAAGGTGATTTGCTTCAATACTTTTCTTTACTTAATTAATCATGTCTCTTCTCTCTCTAGTTTCCACTTATAATAACCTCTTTATAATAATATTTTTGCTTTTAATGTCAAATCTCATCAACAAAACTCTGAAATTAACACCTTCTAGTAAAGTAAAATCCCTTCCCTTAACTGTCTCTGAGATTCATACTTCTGACATTATTGATAAGGTTTGCTGGATTCATTCATAGTAGCAATATGATTCATTTCTAAATTAACAATAGGTTTATCAAATCCAAATTTCCAAAATTTTGATCAAGATTTCATCATGGGTAAACTAACTTATTAGGAAAATCTTGACTGGTTAATAATATAAAAAAGTTCAAACCAATACGATTCGTACTAAAATGAATTGCTAACAACATTAGTGTAAGACTTGGATACTCAATCTTATCCAACTCACCATTATCATTTGTTAAACTATTTGTACTGAAGAAAAAAAATGTATACAATCTTTTATTCTTTCTTTAAATCCAAACAATAAAGTTTTTTTTTTCTTTAATTTCTCAGTACATTCATACCTAAAGAGCCACGGATCGGTGCTAAAATGTATAAAGTTACTATGTTCCATAAAACTTAGACAATCATCCCCTTTTGAGTTAATTGTTGCAAATAAGTTAGATTCCGTTGTATTTTCGTTATTATATGTATGGTGCTACCTAATCTTACAATTGAATTACTTATAAAACTCTAATTATGAAAAATTTTATGCTTTAAATGTGGAATCATGCACCTAATTCTAATAATGGGTTGGAAGTAGTGAAGTGGTTATAGAAAAGTTATGGCTTTTTCAAAATGTGAAACTGATTATGAGACTTTGGTGAAAATGGAAATTGGATCTGTGATGGAAAAGGAGAAATGCTTGGTTTGGTTCTTCACCTCTTGCTGAGCTGTTCAAGCATGATTAAATACTGAGATGCAAACATTTTTTTGCAAATAATTATTTTGTCTGATTGAATAATCTTTTTATAAATATTTACAGAAAAATAGAAGTAAGAAAGAAATAAATTAAAATTAGTTTATATGTAAATTAAAATCCAATTCTATTCCATAATAAAACAAAAACACATTCGACTTTATATTTCTTTCCGGGTGATAGTTTTTATTTTATTTTTCTATCTATCAACTTATTACTTGTGCTTAAGCTAAAGAGTTCAATCCTAAATAGAATAGAGTCTGAAAAATTACGTGGATGATCAATATATAAGTTTTGTGGAATCATAAAAATAATATTATTTTTAAAAATGGTGCAACAGATTCAGTTGTGGCACAATTGAGATATTTATTAATACATTTATTCTATTATCTATCTCAAGTCTTGGTTTATCTAACTAGGAAATGAATATGTATTTAAGTTGGATTGATTTTGTAAGGACATACGTGTCTGCTGTTTTCATTTTTGTAGTGTTTGTGTATGCAATATAACCATGCAAGGTAAAAGGTGATCAAGAATATTTTGACCTCAAGAAAATTTTTGGTTGAAAATATGCATGGAAGTGGAGGATGGTTAAAGATGTATAATGGATAAATGAAGTGATCTCATAAGTGTAAGCTTCTGATCTGAAGCAACTAACATTGTGGCTAGCAAATAACACAACTTGAATTGGTATTTTTCAGGATGATATGAGGGATGTTGTCATTTTGGTTGATATTGATTTGTGGAGTATGGAAAGACATGAACATGTAGTAGATTGAGAGTCTAATTTGACCATTTATGAGTAGGACGTAGGATTATAAAGTCTTGTGGAGACAAGTTTTTTGTATAAGGGTTGAGAAATCTCCGGTCTCATTTTTATTAATTTTATTTTTTGTTAGACAAAAAAATTAGATGTGATTATGAAAATTGTAAGCACAATTTTGTTTATTGTGAAATTTGTTGGAATAAATTATACCTTATTTTTTAAAATATTCAATTCTAGTAATATTTTTATTTTAACAACAAAATTATGCTTAATGAAGTAGACGTTTATTTTAATAACTTAAAAATTACTTTCATCGACTACAGTATAATTTTAAGCCTAACAACCTTCGCCATATACAATTTTTATTTATTAAACTCATTCTATAATTACATGAATATTATATTAAAATAATCAAATATTCTTCCATCTTACTTGTGTGATAACTTGAAAATTTAATATTAAATTATAAGTGCACCCTTGTAAGTTTATAATTTAATATTTATTATAAAAAAATTATTAAATAAAAACTAATTTTAAAGATAAAAGTAATTAACTAAATGATATATTTTAGAGTCTAAAAATATTATTAGTATCTAGATTAGTTTATATTATTGACAAATAATTTTTAAATTAATATCTAATTAGTTATCAATATTTTTTAATAAAATATTGATAGTTAATCAAATATTAATTTAAAAAAATATTTATCAATAATATAAATTAATTTATATATTAATAATTTTTTTTAGTTTTTAAAAAAATTAATATAATAATAGTAATTTTTTATTTTTAAAATTAATTTTAATTTAATAATTTTTTAATAGAGAATAGGAATACCTCTTTAGTTTTCCTTGTTACATGTCTTGACATTGAGTGTAAAGCTGGAAAGAAAGCTTTAAAAAGAATTATTAAATAAAAATTAATTTTAAAGATTAAAATAATTAATTGTTATATTGATTAGATTAAATATTATTATAAAAAAAATTATTATTGATAAATAATTTTTAAATTAATATCTAATTAACTATAAAAATTTTATTATTAATTATTTAAATTATAAATTTGAAGATATCAATTTAATAAGGTGTATAAATCTTACTTTTTATCTAAAGTTTTGGATACTTCTCGTATTTTCATTCAGTATATTTTTTATTGGCTGATAAAAAGATATAGTTTAACAAACATATTTTAATATAAAATAGATTCTCGAAACAATATTAATTAATATTTTTATCCATTTTAGTGCATCTCGACAAGCATGAGCAATACCATTTTGAATATGATTTTGTTGGTACATTCCAAATTTTTCTTTTGTGTGTCTCTTTACTTGTTTGGTGTCTTCTTTGTGATTGATTTGGTTGTTTCTTAGTGTTGAAGAATTATTGTCTACACAAATGAGAAATATTTTAGTCGGAGAAGGAGAAGTCTCTCACGTAATTTTGATGAGACAATAAAGTCATTAACACGTCATGCATCTAATAATAGAAACCATCCTTCAGTTTATCCAATAATGGCATCCCTCAACACGTGTAATTTATATATCCTTCTAATAATTCAAACATCACATTATTTCAAACGCAATGTGATAAGCGAATTAGACTATTAAAACATTTCAAAAATAACCCTTATCATATCATATATCTCTAACACACACTCACCAATATTAATCATTTCAATTTAATCTTAAAATCAGACATATCTAAAACAAATGTTATCATTTAAATTATTGTGTGCTTGTTTTTATGTGAAATCAGAATAAAAAGACAAATGCACAACCAACTGTCACTTATAATTTCCTCTTACATGTTTATATACATATATATAACCTAGTGAATACATGTTACTTATTGCCATGTGCATTTAAATTTTTAAATTTTAATATATTTTAATTTCATAAGTTTCTCTTATTAAAATAGTAATGAAAGGAATTTCTTTCACTGACCAAGTACATGATAATGTAATTTTCTGCAGAAATCTTCGACCTTCTTTGTGGTGTTTTTAATTTTTGAACAAATGAGCTGAAAAAAAAAACATAGGATTAATTTCAGTTGAAAATTTTAAAATTCAGACCTGATATTTCATTTCACCATTTTCCAACTAGAGCCGTCCTCAACTCTGATGCATTTAAAATAGTTTTAAAATTTGTTTAAAAAATATTTTAACTTGGTGTTATCTAAACGGAATTTATTTTCATTTTTCTTGGAAAAAATATAGAAACTCACAATTATCCAAAATAACACCTTATTTTTCTTATATCGTATTACTTTCTTATACATTATTTTACATTAATTTGAAACTATCAATAAAATTAGCTATGTAACAAATCAGAATATAGCGTAAATATAAACGTTATTGTGTGTACATAGTTATATTTTTTTATCACGCTGTCTTGATATATATATATATATATATATATATATATATATATATATATATATATATATATATT